>Ga0197143_1000097_pt1 | contig 96166 bp, 95 predicted proteins | sample GBS70_MetaG_FD_148603 | JGI IMG/M metagenome (GOLD analysis project Ga0197143, IMG submission 148603) | Sediment microbial communities from Great Boiling Springs, Gerlach, Nevada, United States - GBS 70_MetaG | ecosystem: Environmental > Aquatic > Thermal springs > Hot (42-90C) > Sediment... | reverse complement strand
ACAATGCCTTTTCCCTTTAAATAAATCTTCTTCCCTGTATTCCTTAATAAATAAGCAATGTAATCTCGGTTAAATCCTAAAATATTTGTAAGTTCATTTAACATCTCTGTCTTAATCTTTTTCCTCGTTCTCTTAATAAAAAAATAGGATACAAGTATGGTCTTTATTTTAACTAAATTATTTTTGAGGAAACAATATATTTTTGACGAGATTATTTTTGAGGAATACCGCCAACTTGACAAAAATAAAGTATAAAAAGTATAATATATAAAAATGGAAAAGAAAATGGGAAATAAAAATACTCTCTCTCTTGATTTATTTGATTTAAAAAAAGACAATTTCCTTCCTTTTAATTTTCTCTTTTCAACCATTTTCAAGATTTTCTTTTTGATGATTATAAATAGAAAAAATTTTAAAATAGGAGGTGAATTATGAAGAAAAAATTTTCAAAGTGTCTTTTTTCAAAACCACATGGCTTCACATTAATAGAGCTTTTGGTAGTTGTGGCGATAATTGCGATTTTAGCAGCGATGCTTTTACCTGCCTTGAGTAAAGCAAGAGAAAGAGCGAGACAGGTAGTATGTTTAAATAATTTAAAACAACTTGGACTAGCTGTTTTAATGTATATAAATGATTATGATGGTTATACTCCACCAAGAGGATATAGATTTCCTGATGGTTCATATTTATATTGGCCAAGGATTTTAACAATTTTAGGTTATATAAAAGCACCTACCGACTCTTTTGATTCCATGGGATTTTCTGACAAAGGAGTTTTTAAATGCCCAAGTGCTAGAAACCCCTGGCCTAATTATAAATTAGGGGGATTAGGTTGTAGTATGGGTTTAGTTTATTCTCCTTATAATCATACTCTTACTACTTGGGCTATGTGGTGGGAGGATGGTTGGCAGGCAGGTGCTCCTCCAGCAAAATATTCAAGAATTAAACAACCTGATAAAAAAGTAATGTTTGGTGATGCTGAAGAAGGAGGATATAATGCAGCTTGGATACAATGTCCTGTATGCTATAGTGGACTCTGGCCGGATATCGGTAAAACAGCAAATATAGGATATCTTTCATATAGACATTTAAATGGAGGAAATGTTTGTTTTTGGGATGGTCATGCTTCTTACATAAGGTATATTGACGCAAAAAATAATATAAATGATATGTGGGGGCATTATAGTTGGTAATAGAGAGGTGTAAAATGAAGAAAATTTTTATATTTTTTATTTTAATAATCAATTTTTTATTAGGTGAAATAATTAATGTAAAAGATAAAGGAGTGAAAGGTGATGGAAAAACAGATGAAACAGAAATTATTCAACGTATTTTTAATGAAATTTCTGATGGGACTTCTGTATATTTTCCAAAAGGAGAGTATATTTGTAGAGCAGTTAAAGTTGAAGGGAAAAAAGGTATAACAATTTTTGGAGATGGAATTTCAAGAATAATTTGTGCAAAAAAAGAACACCCAAACACTCATATTTTTGATTTTATTGATTGTGACGACCTTACAATTCGTGATTTAATATTTGATACATCAGGTGCAGATAAATTTGGTGGAATAGGTTTTTATGGAGGAGATAGAATAAAGGTATTAAATAATAGATTTACTTTGTGGCCAATTCCTACAGGTTATACTACTGATAGGATGGCGATTGTTTTTACGGGGTGTAGAGATATTTATTTTATGAACAATATTGTTGAAAACTTACAGGTTGAATCAAATCATATCAAAAGAGCATATTTTTTAAACAATAAAATATATAATCCAATACATATGGGATTTTGTACAGCAACTACAACAAAAGGTACATATTTGGAAGATGTAATCATCTCAAACAATATTATCGAAAATCCCAATGGATATGCTATTGGGGTTGGTTATGACCCAAGTTATGAAGATATAAAGATATGTAGGATTATAATATCAAATAACATAATAAAGTGTAAAGGCAAACCAGATACTGACAATTGGGCAATTTCTTTTGGAACAAGACCTTTTGTAAAACTACCTTCTAAAGGTTACTGGGGAGATATTCAAATTACGAATAATCTTATAATATATAATCCCAATGGCTTAAATTCTGAATTTGGAGGAATATTTCTATGTCAGCCCAAAGGTACAAATGTTTATTTTCAAAATATAGTTATAAAAGGTAATCAAATTCTTTTGAATGGAAAGGTAGATTACAAAGGAAAGGTTGAATACAAATATGTGGATGGAACACCTATAGAAAAACATCCTCAATGGAGAGAAGGATTTGGAGGAATCTATATAAATGGAATTGAAAATTCAATAATTGAGGGAAATTTTATAAGAGGATTTCCTGTTGGAATTCATATTAAAAGATTTAAAAACATAGGTATTTACAATAACTTTTTGATAAATCAACAAGAGATTGGATTTATTGCTGAAAATTCTGAGGGAAATAATATTTTTACAAATAATTTTTTAATAGGAGAATTGGAAACTCCATATAAAATAATAGGCGAAAATGAAACAGATACTTTTACGCCACCTATAGTTAAGAAAGATAAAATTTCATATATTTTTGACACATTATATCCTTGGCCATTGTGGGAGAAAGAGAGTAAATATGAAGTAGAAATGATTGGAGAAATAATTGATTTTTTACCTTCTGGTGATTGTGTAATATTTAAAAAAGAGGATGGAGAAGTTGTAAATTTGCGAATTTCTCCTTGGAAAAGAAAATATGCTGCAAGAGCAGGTATAAAGAAATGTAAAATAATTTGTGAAAGATTACTTCCATATGGAGAAATACGAGTAAAAGAAATTAAAAAAATTGAATAATCATATTTTTAAAAATTTATTGAAAATTTTTTAGAAAAAAAGATGATGATTTTATTTTTCTAACTTTTTACCTTCGCCTAATTTTTACCGAAACCATTCGGACTTTCAGAGTGAGATTACTAAATTTTGCAATTACTGGACGAAGCACAAACCTTTTTTGAACAAAACTTTGACTGACGTGCGCAACACTTTCTACGACACACACCCCACCCACCACTTAGAAAGTAATAGGCGGGATGATGATTTTATTTTCTTCCTAACAACAGCTTTCTTGCCTTGAATTAATCTAATATTTCGTTCGCGAGCATATTCTTTTGCCGGTTCAGTAAATCCTTTTTTGCTCACAACTTCATTAATACCTTTACGGTAAATCTTAATAAGTGTTCCTCTATCAACAGGGCGAAGACCAATTTTTTATTTCTTCTTTCTCCTATCATAGGGCAGCCGGGGGGCCTCCTTTATTGATTCCACCGGGTTGATATGTTTTTACCTTTGCGTATTGATAACCTCTTTTTTGTGATTTTTCGTAGTTTTCAACTTAATAATTAAAGCAATCGGCCATTAATTTTACCTAAAATTTTTCAAATAATTTAAAAACCGATTGCTGTTCTGGGTAGTAGAATAAATATTGTGTCTAAGGGATAAAAAGATTAAAATAAAGGAAATGGAGGGAAAAATGGGAGAATGGAAGTTGAACAAGGAAGAATTTGAGAGATTGAAAAAGAATGATTTCTTGAGCCCACCTACGAGGTGGGTTGGGGAAATTTTTTGGTAACCCCCTGAATTTGGAATAAGACAGAGATTTATTTCAATAATTACAGATGCAAATTTAAAGGAAGATAAGGTTTATAAAGGGGAGAAATTATGTAAAGAATGTTTTTCGTGTTTAAAAAGTTCTCCTGTAAAAGCAATTAAAGATAAAAAGATAGAATTTGAAATTGAAGGTAAAAAATTTGAATTTTTTGATGTTGATATTTTAAGATGTGATTGGGCAAAAAAATATGGACTTGTTGGAGAAGAAGGACCAAAATATATGGGAATTGAAACAGATATTATGCCACCTGAAAAAATAACAAGTAAATCTCTATGTGAAGCACTAAAAAATTATGATAAAATTCAAAGAAGAATTATATGTATATGTGAACCATGTATAAAAAATTGTCCTGTTAAAGGGAAAAATGAATATAAAACCTATAACACCGGAAAATAAGATTTGTTTTTTTGGATATTATGACAAAAAGCAGATAAGTTATAATGGAAAATATTTTTTATTTTTAATGGTTGATTTTCAGGATAGAGAGCCGAGAGAAAATGATAAGGCAGATATATTTATTGGAGAAATTGAGATAGAAAAATATGAGAAACTTGATACTACATATGCATGGAATTTTCAGCAGGGATGTATGCTATCCTGGCTTTCAGATGAGGAAATAATTTACAATATAAGGATAGAAAAGGATTTTTTTTCAAAGATTTATAATATTAAAAATGGAAAAACAAAAATAATAGAAAGACCTGTAAGTTGTATTTTCTCAGGAAAAAGGATTGCCTTGAGTTTAAATTTTTCTCGTCTTGCAAAATGGCGCCCTGGATATGGTTATGAGGGAGGAATTGATAAATTTGAAAAGGAAAAATGGCCAGAAGATGATGGAATATATTTTATTGATTTAAAAAAGAATAAATACAAATTAATAATACCACTTGCCAAAATGCTTGAATTTAGGAAAGAAAAAGAAATAAAAAACTCATATGGATGGTTTAATCATACTTTATTCAATAGAGATGGAACAAGATTCTGTTTTGTTAATAGATGGAAAGAAAGATTAGACCAACCACATAAAACAAGGTTTATAACATCTGATATAGAAGGAAAGGAAGTTTATGATTTAATTGATTCATATTTAATTTCACATTTTGACTGGAAGGATGATAAAGAAATTGTTGTATGGGCTGAAATAAAAGGGGAGAGAGGTTTTTGGATTGTTGAGGATAAAAATGGTAAATATAAAAGAATAAGTGAAAATATACAAAAAGAAGACGGGCACTGTTCTTTTTCAAAGGATAAAAAATTTATTTTATATGATACTTATCCAATTGAAGATTACCAGTATTTGAAAATTTTTGATGTTGAAAAAGATGATGAGAAAATTATTGGCAAATTTTATTCAATTCCAGAGATTAAAGGGACTCCTATAAGATGTGATTTACATCCAAGATGGGAAGGAAAAGGCAAGATAACTATTGATTCAACACATCAAAATTATAGAAGAAGTTATTTAATAGAAATTTAAAGGAGGGCAAAATGAAAATGGTAGAAATAAGTGGATTAATAGAAAAAAATGGAATGTGGAATTATGGAGATTAATTAAATGAGGAAATTTTTTCTGGTCCTAAAATAGTTGAAATGGCAAATGTTAAGAAAGATGGTTTTTCTGCTCATAGATTTGAAATGTCAATTTTAACAGGAACATATTTTGAAACAGGTGCACATATATTGCTTAATTATAGAACTGTTGACCAGATCCAAATTGAAGGACTTTTTCTTGATTGTGCAATAATTAAGTTAAAAGAAAAGAGTCCATCTGAGCATATAAAAGTTGAGGAACTTGAAAATTCATCTGTTGAGGTTAAAGAAGGAGATTGTCTTATTATTTATACTGGATGGTATAAGATGTGGAATAAAAAGGGATTTGTTATAAATTCTCCCCATTTTGAATATGATGCAATGGACTGGATAATAAGTAAAAAAATTAAAGTTCTTGCAGGTGATATTCCATGTTATGATGATATTAAAGATCCAAATGATTCAAAAAATTTACCAAACCTTAGGAAACTTTATTTATCAGGTGCTATGTGTCTTGCTCCTGTTGTTAATGGTGATAAACTTGAAAATGGAAGAGGTAAAATTATAATTATGCCAATAAAAATTAAAGGCCTTTCTGCCTCTCCATGTCGTGCTGTTATTTTGTTTTAAGTTGAGAGATAGTATCCAGTTGGGTAAAAGGAAGAATTTTTAAAATGTAGTTTTATAAGGTCAGTCATTTCATCAAGATTCATAATCTCTTATTCTTCGGAACAAATACTCACAAATGTTTCTTTTTCCACATTTTACTTCCCCATTCTTTCTAAACCTTAATACTATGTATTAACCCGAAAGAGATTGGTTTTTGACAAAAATAAAAAAATTAAGGTATAATTAATGTGGTTAATATAAAGAAAAGTCTTCCCTCACCAAAAGGTCCTAATAGTATTATGTTTTCTTTTCTCTCTATAAAGTTTAAATTACATATCTATTTTATTGTTGCTTGTGGGATAGATGGTTGAAAACTAAAATCAAACATCTTGTGTTTTTATAAAAGGAAAATTGGCAAGTTTCAATAATGTGTTTGACCTTTTTTCTATTCTATGTCTTATCTCTTCTTCAACTAATATATCTAAAAATTCACTATGGTAGTAGAATAAATATTGTGTCTAAGGGATAAAAAAATTAAAATAAAGAAAATGGAGGGAAAAATAGGAGAATGGAAGTTGAACAAGGAAGAATTTGAGAGATTGAAAAAGAATGATTTCTTGAGCCCACCTACGAGGTGGGTTGGGGAAATTTTTTGGAGTGGGTCAATTTTATTTTGTATTTCACATATCAACACTTTTTACACCTCTTGACAAATTCTTGGGGGGGTAAAATGAAAGTGTGATATAATATAAAAGAGTTAAAAATTAGAAAGTTAGAAAAAATTGAAAATTATTAGAAAGAGGGAAATTTAAAAAATTTCTTATGTCGGAATTTTAGACATTGGATTTTGTTTTTGAAAAAGAAAAGACTTCAATGGTATATATATGGTTTGGAGATAAACCTACTGTTGAATTTATTTATAATAAGATAGAATTGAAACCAAAGGAAATGTGGAAATCAGATATTTGGATTATTATTAAATAAAAAGGAGTCAAATTATGGAAAAATATTGGGGATATTTAATTCATCTTGGATATAATATGTGGCTTGATTGGGAAAATCCTGAATATTCATCTTATGATATTGTTTCAACAGATTATTTAAGATGTGAAAAGGATGTTTGGAACAAAATTATTGATAAAATAATTGAAGAAAAGATAAATATGGTTGTTATTGATATAGGTGAGGGAATAAAATTTGAAACCCATCCTGAACTTGCAGTAAAAGGTTCATGGAGTAAAGATGAAATTAAAAGAGAGATAGAAAAACTTAAAAATTCAGGAATTGAAGTTGTTCCAAAATTGAATTTTTCAACTACTCATGATAATTGGCTCGGTAAATATTCAAGAATGGTTTCAACAGATATTTATTATGAAGTTTGTAGAGATTTAATTGAAGAAGTTATTGAAATATTTGATAAACCAAAATTTTTTCATCTTGGAATGGATGAGGAAACTTATGAGCATCAAAAACATTTTTTATATGCTATTGTTAGACATTCTGATTTATGGTGGCATGATTTGTATTTTTTAGTAAATGAAGTAGAAAAGAGAAATGTAAGAGCATGGATATGGAGTGATTATTTGTGGCGTCATAGAAATGAGTTTTTTAATAAGATGCCAAAATCAGTTTTACAAAGTAATTGGTATTATGGCGAAGAATTTAGAGATGATATCATATATGTTAGAGCATTTTTGGAACTTGAAGAAAAAGGATATGACCAAATACCAACTGGGAGTAATTGGGCAAAAGAGAATAATTTTCCTCTCTTGGTAAATTTCTGTAAAAAAAATATAAGTGATTCACATCTATATGGTTTCTTGCAAACAGTATGGAGACCAACAACAAAAAAATATTATGATAGACATCTAAAAGCAATAGAATTACTTAAAAAGGGAAGAGAAATTTATGAAAAAGTTTAAATTATGGAAAAAAAATGGAGTTAAAAGTTGGAATAGTTGGGACAAATAGAGGTCTTGATTATATAAATTGTTTTGAAGTTATTGAAAAATGTATTTGTAATTGCAAAAGACAATAGAAAAATGATTGAGATAATAAAAAGAGAAATTTGAAAATATTACATTTCACTCCTGACAAAACTACAAAGTTTTGGATAGAGAGGAGTAAAAGTAAAATAACAAATCTAAAAATAAAACAAGATTTTGTATTCTTTGATATTTTTTCTGAAAGCAAAGATGGTCTTCTTGTAAAATTTTATAAAAGAAATAAGAAAATTGGTGCTTTAAGTTTTTCATTTGAAATTATAAAAAAATTACTTATTTATTAAAATACCTTATGGTGAAAGTAAAGTTGAAATTAAATTTTTAAAATGAGAAAATAGTAAAAATTATAAAAAATGGCTTGGTGGGAAAAAATACCTTTAAGAATAATTGAAGTAATAAATCCTTTTAATCTTAAGGAAATCCCTGTAGAAAAGCATGTTGAAATAATTAAAAAACTCGGTGGAAATGTTTGTCATTTTCACTGTATGGAATTGAAAAGAGTAGAAGATGATAGTGGGCTTGATGACTACGGTTTTTATTTTGAAACAAGGCATTCAAAAAAGAAAAATCCTGATATCTTAAAAAAATTTATTAAAATTGCTCATAGAAATAATATAAAAGTTATTGTTTATTTTAATGTTCACTGGTATAAAAAAGAATTTGCAAGAAGGACAAACTGGGGTCAAATCAGAGAGGATGGAAGTTTGATTGATAATGTTTATTCTACTGGTAGTTCATTATGTATAAATAGTGGATATAGAAATTGGGTTTTTGAGATTGTAGAGGATTTATGTAAATATGAAATTGATGGGATTTTTTATGATGGGCCAATATTTTTTGCAAATACCTGTTATTGCGAGAGTTGTAAGAAATTATTTAAAGAAAAGGTAGGGGATGAATTACCGAAAAAGAGTGATTTTGAAAATCCTTTATGGAAAAAACTAATTGAGTTTCAGGTTGAATCACTTGGAAAGTTTTTAAAAGAGACAAATGATATAATAAAAACAAAAAGCACTGAGATTTTATTTTATATGAATGGAAATGCAAACTGGCCATATTGGCCAACAGGCAGAAACAATAGGGAAATTATAAAATATACAGATATTCTTGGAGCAGAGGGGGGATTTATTTATGGAGATCTAAATTTAACACCAATTTATAAACCGGGAATAACTGCAAAACTATTAAATTCTCAAAGCAATGGAAAGCCAGTCGTAGTTTTTGATTGTGCGGGGCATAAACCATGGAGTTTATATTTATTACCCGATAAAGAAGTTAAAATATTAATGTATGAAACAATTTCAAATGGAGGTAATGTATGGATGGCTATATTTCCTGAAGATGTAAAGGAAAAAATCGTTATGAAAGGAATAAAAGAGATAAATGAAAAAATTAAAAAAAATGAAAATATTTTTTTAAATACAAAACCATTATTAAATGTTGCTCTTTTATATCCATCAATATCTTCTAATTTTTATAGAGGTTCAACTGTTCCATTAACTGATTTTACAAAAGAAATAAAGGCGCAAAAAAATCGGTGATATATATGAAGAATTTACTGGTTTTTATGAAATTCTTGTAAGAAATAAGATACAATTTGATGTTATTGATGAAGAGAATTTAAATGATTTATCAAAATATGAGATTTTAATACTTCCAAATGCCTCATGCTTGCCAGAAAAAAAGATTGAATATATAAAAAATTTTGTTAAAAATGGAGGTAATTTAATAAGTTCTTTTGAAACATCTTTATATGATGGAGATGGTAAAAGATTAAATGATTTTCAACTTTCAGATATATTTGGAGTTAATTTTAATGGAAAAATCTTTCTTCTTGATATGTGGGATTATATATATCCAGTAAATCAAAAAACTTTTTTTAAAGGAATTACCAAAAAATTTTTACCCTCAACTGAATGTGGAATTGAAATAAAAGTTAAAACAGGAAATCCTTTAATATATTTTTATGAGAAATTAAAAGGCTGTTATGATGGAATACCTAAAGTTTCAAATTTGCCATTTCTCATTTTAAATAAATATGGAAAAGGCAATTCAATATATATAGCAGGTAATTTTGGAGGCACATATTATAAATATAGATTTCCTGAATACAAATTATTGGTTAAAAATATATGTGATTCATTTTCAAAAAGATTGATAAAGATAGAAGATGAATGGGTTGAAGCAATTTTAAGAGAAAAAGATAATAAGATTTATCTCCACTTAATAAATTTAACAACAGGACTTAAAAGACCAATTACATACATTAAAAAAATTGAAAATCTTAAAATTGACATATTTTTAAAATTTAAATTTGCAAAAACAATTTTCTCTAATAAAAAAATAAAAATTGAAAAACATAAAGATTTTATTACCTTTACTTTATCTGAATTTTATGAATATGAAGTGATATGTTTTGAGAAATGAGGAGGGAGTATGATAGATATTTTTGTAATTGTTCTTTATATAATAGGAATCCTTATTTTTGGTATATATAAAGCAAAAGAAGTCAAGAATATTGAAGATTATCTTGTTGCTGGAAGGAGAGTACCTATTCTTCCACTTATTGGAACACTTGTTATGACTGAATTTAATACCGCTACTTTAATGGGATGGGCAAAAATTGGTTATAGTGCAGGTTTATTTGGAAGTATGGTTCCAATTGTATTCATTGTTGGTTATGGTTTTTATACTCTTTTTGCATCAAAAAACTGGAAAAGAGTTAATAGTATATCTGTTGCAGAAATGTTTGAAGAAAGATATGGAAAAGATGTAAGAATAATAGTGAGTATAATAAATATTTTTTTACTTTTAATTCTTTGCAGTGCATATTTAAAAGCAATATCTTTAATTTATAATACTGCTTTTGGTCTTTCTTTGAATGCAACAATTGTTATAATATGTCTTGTTATTCTTGTATTTACTCTTTTAGGTGGTTTAATTTCAGTTATATGGACAGACCTTGCTTCTTTTTATATATCAATTATAACAGTTCCAATCCTATTTTTTATCGCAATGAATAAAGCAGGTGGTATGGAGGGGTTGAGAAATGTTTATACAGAAAATTACCTTGGTTGGAAAGTAATAGAAAACTGGAACGATCCTATTCTTTCAACAAAATTTATTATTTCTTACTGTATTTTACTGACAATGCTTTATTATACTGCACCTTGGTATGCACAAAGGATGTTTGCAGCAAAGGATGAAAAATCTGCATATCTTTCAATGGCTTGGACAACATTTCTTACATTTTTGCTATATTTTTTAGTAATAGTTGTCTGTGCTTTTTCAAAAGTTGGTTGGCCTAATTTAAAACATGAAGAAATGTCGTTAGGGTTTGCATATGCTATATCTTTTTGGACTCCTGCTGGTTTAAGAGGAGTTATGCTTGCAATGATATTTGCAGTTTGTCAGACAACATTGAGTTCAATATGGAATACAAATGTTTCAATGATAACACAAGATATTTATGTTGGAATTTTCAAAAAGGATGCCACAGATAAAGAAAAAATGATTTTTTTCAAAGATTATAACATTTGTTCTTGCTTTATTTACAATATTAGGTTCAATTTATCTTATGAAATACATTCTTGCAATGCTTTTCATTGCAGATGTCCTTTTAACTGTTTCATTTGCTCCCGCAATTGGCGCATTTTATTTTCCGTGGGCAAATAGGAAAGGAGCGATTGCAAGTATCATTACTACCTTAATTGTTGGAATAATTACTTTAATAGTGAAATGGGGACCACATGGACTTGAACATAATGAGTGGATGGTTTTATATGTTTCTTACTCATTACCATTAATGTTTATATCTCTTTTTATATTTTCAAAATTTACAAAAATGGATGAGGAAGAAATTAAAAGAAGAGATGCTTTTCTTAAAAAAATTGGAAAAACGATTTAAAATTTTGAGGCAATTTTCAATTTTGTTTCAGTTTCTCCACCATTTATAAGATAAAGTAAAGGTAAAGGCCTATCAACTCCTTCAATAAATTTTGGTCTATTTTCCCAAGGAGTAACTGATAAAACATTTGCCATATCCATCCAGTATTCAAGACGCATAACAGGTAAATTCCAAACCATATGAAAATGATTTGCAGGAGCATATTGTTTATATTCAAGCATAGTTGCATATTTTGGGACAACAAATGTATGGGGCCATGTATATGTTGATGTTTTACATACTGCTTGAGTGAGTTTTTCTGGTAATTCAACAGTTTCTGCTTCATCCCAGATAAGTGAAAAAATATTATTCAATGAACTGTAAGCAAGACGACCTGCGATTCCCTTTATCCCACCAGGAGATACAAATGTAACTGAATTACCAAGTCCAGGAAAATAAAACTCATCAGCAAGAGGGAATTTTATTCTTTTCATAATTTTTTCAATTTCCTCTCCTGGATAACCGGCCCAGTCAAAAGAAGCACTACCTGAATTATCTCCATCAACAAAACCCTTAACGGCCCATATTTCATCACCTTTTATTTTTACTCCAATTTCTTCAGCAAGTTTTTTAATTTCCCATGCCTCCCATACTTTTCTGAAATCCATAAACAAAGGTGGTGCTCCTCCTGAGAGATATGTAAAAAATAACATAGTTAAAAGACCTTGAACATCTGCTTCAGTTGCAAAGGGTAGAGGTGGTTTTTTACCATTATGGTCAAATGTAGAATTAAATAAAGATTCCATTACATCAGCCACAGGTAAAGGTATCCCTCTTCTATCAGAACCCCATTCAAGTTGGCTCATAAATCCACCACCAACTCCATTTAAATCTTTTATTATATCTCTTACTATTAAATACATTGCCAGTTCTTTATTAAATCTTTCGCTATCCTCCTCATTTCTTATTTCAATTCCACCAGAATATTTTTCAAGAAATGCTCTTAATTCTTTAAGTTCATTCTTATCGTATGCTTCTTTATTTAACATATCTGCAACAAGTTTCATATCAAGTCTCGTAATTTCTATACCAAAAATTTTCCTTGTTGGAATAATATGTGCAAGTGCTGTTTCCATTCCCATTGAGTCATGGCCAAAAATTACTACTCTTCTACCTTTAAGTCCCATATATGTTACTGCTGCATAACACCAATCAATTAATTGTTTTGCTGTATTTTCACTCATAACAGGATTTAAACCTGTATCAGGCCAGTTACCGACAATTATATGAATTAATTTCCCATATTGAGAAAGTGCACCACTACAAGCATGAGTATATACAACACCAGGTTTTGGCCCACTATTTCCACATGTTAAATTTATTGGTGTATCTGAAGGAAATTGTTGTAAAAATGAAATTAAAGTTAACTGAGGGAAAGCCCATGTATCAGGAACACCAACAAGAATATTTACTTTCTCTTCTTCAAACTGTCTTGCAACTATATCTGCCTGTTTTTCTCCATCAATTAATACGTCACTATAAACAACTTTACAATATGAACCATCGGGTAATTTAACATTTTCTGCTATTATATCTGCTGCCATCTTAATTATATTTCTAACTCTCTGTCTTGACTCTTCATCTATTCTTGGATCACATGGTGCAAATACTCCTATAACTGGACTTCTATTGTATGAACTTATTTCTTTTATTATCTTTATTGCTTTTGCCATTTTCTTCTCCCTTTTTTTCATTCTCAATTGCTTGTTTTCTACTTAAAAGGACTTTACCTTGACTATCTATGCCAATAACTTTTACTTTTATAGATGAACCAACTTTTACCACATCTTCAACTCTTTTAACTCTAAAAGGTGCAAGTTCTGATATATGAACAAGTCCTTCTTGAGATGGTAAAAATCTAACGATAGCACCAAAAGGAAATATTTTTGTTACAACACCTTCATAAATCTGTCCAATTTCTGGTTCTTCGGCAATCTTTTTAATTTCTTCTGCTGCTTTTTTACATGCTTCTATATTATCTGAATATATTCTTATCTCACCTTCTTCAAGTATATCAATTTTTACTCCTGTTTCTTCTATAATTTTCTTTATCGTTTTTCCACCGGTTCCAATAACAAGGCCAACTTTCTCTGGATTTATATTTATTGTTAGTATCTTTGGAGCATATGGTGAAATATCAGGTTTTGGGGATGAAATTGTTTGGTACATTTTATCAAGTATTATTTCTCTTGCTTCCTTTGATTGATAAACTGCTTTACTTAAAATTTCTAATGTAAGATCAGTTATTTTTACATCCATTTGAAAACCTGTAATTCCATCTTTAGTTCCAGCAATTTTTAAATCCATATCTCCATAATGGTCTTCTTCTCCCGCAATATCTGTAAGAATAACATATTTTTCACCTTCCTTAATTAATCCAACAGAAACACCTCCTACATGTTTTTTAACAGGAACGCCCGCATCCATCAAAGATAAACTTCCCGCACAAACAGTTGCCATTGATGAAGAACCATTTGATTCAAGTATATTTGCAACAATTCTTATTGTATATGGAAATACATTTTCAGGGGGTATTAGATGTAATAATGACCTTTCAGCAAGATTTCCATGGCCTATTTCTCTTCTTGTAGGTGCCTTTAAAGGTGATACTTCTCCAACTGAAAAAGGTGGGAAATTGTAATGAACCATAAATCTTTTTGTTGTCTCTTCATAAAGTCCATCAATAATTTGTTGATCCATTGTAGTTCCTAGTGTTACAGAAGCAAGACATTGTGTTTGGCCTCTTGTAAATAAAGCAGAACCATGCGTTCTTGGAAGTAAACCTATTCTACATTCAATAGGCCTTATTTCTTTATAATCTCTTCCATCTAGTCGTTTTTGTGAATTTAAAATTAAATTTCTTATTTTATTTTCAAAAACATATTCGTAAATGTTTTCAATTTCTTTCTTTTTTTCTTCTTCAAATTGTGATAAAAATTTTTCTTTTAAATTTTTATAAAATTCTTTTCTTTTTTGTTTTTCTGGATATTTCCATACTTCTTTTAAATTTTCTTCAATGTATTCTGATACAAGTTTGCGGAATTCCTCGTTTATAACAAACTCAACTTTTTCTTTGTTTGGATTTGTAACATCCTTTAATATGGAAGCCATTTTTTTAATTTCATTCCATCCAATTTCAACTGCGTTAAGAAAATCATTTTCTGAAATTTCTTTTGCCATTCCTTCAAGCATTAAAATTGAATTTTCAGTTCCAGATATCAATAAATTTAAATCACTCTCATTAAATTCAGAAATTGGGGGATTGATTAAAAATTTACCATTTTTCTTAACTACTCTAACACATCCAACAGGTATAGAAAATGGAATAGAAGAGGAAAGCAAAGAAGTTGAAGCCCCAATTATAGAAAGTATATCTGGTTCATTCTCTTGATCCGCTGAAAGAACAAGAGAAATTATTTGAACTTCTTTTTTGAAAGAGTTTGGGAAAATAGGTCTTATTGACCTATCTATTGCTCTGCTTACAAGAACTTCTCGTTCAGAAGGTTTGCCCTCTCTTTTAAAAAATCCTCCAGGAATTTTACCAGCAGCAGAAGTTTGTTCTCTATAATCGCATATCAGTGGGAAAAAATCTATTTCTTCTTTTTCTTCTTCACTACAAACTGTGGTAACAAGAACAATTGTATCACCACTTCTAATTAAAGAAGAACCACTACTTTGTTTAGCAATAGAATTGATTTCAATTTCTATGTTTTTTTCTCCAGATTGGATAACGACCTTTTTCATTTTCTGAGGTTTAATTCATTTATAATTTTAAGATATTTTTCAGGATCGGTTTCTTGTAAATATCTTAAAAGTTTTTTTCTTCTTCCAATTAATTTTAAAAAACCTCTTCTTGAGTTAAAATCTTTTTTATGTTTTTTAAAATGTTCAGTCAATGCTTCTATTCTTTTTGTAAGTAATGCAATTTGAACTTCTGGTGATCCGGTGTCTTTTTGATGTCTTCCAAATTTAGCAATAATTTCTTTTTTGACTTCACTCTCAAGCATTTTTTCTCCTTTTTATAATAATTATATTTTAAAACTAAAATCTTGTCAATATTTTGAGTTTTATTTACCTGGTTTTTATTTTTCTTCAAACTGCTTTAAAAACAATGCTTCTTTTTTATCATTGGTTCTTTTGAATTTTTTTAAAATTGTAAGTTATTACTATTATATGGTAAAATTAAGAATAACAAAGTTTAAATAAAAGGTATAAGAATGGAAATCTTTACTAAGTTAAGGGGAATGAGGGACATTTTACCAGAAGAAATTGGGAAATGGAAAAAAATTGAGAAAATATTTATTGAAATGAGTGAATTATTTGGATATAGAGAGATAAGGGTTCCTATATTAGAAAGTAAAAATTTATTTGTAAGAGGAATTGGTTCTTCTACAGATATAGTTATGAAAGAAATGTATGAATTTAAAGATAAAAAAGGTAGGGAAGTTGCTTTAAGACCGGAAGGAACAGCATCTGTGGTAAGAGCATATATTGAGAACCAAATTTATAATAAGGAAAAAATTTCAAGATTTTATTACTATGGACCAATGTTTAGGTATGATAGACCTCAAAGAGGAAGATATAGACAATTTTATCAGTTTGGAGTGGAAGTTTTTGGAGGTAAAAGTCCCTATTTTGATGGAGAAGTTATTTTATTGTTGAATGAAACATTAAAAAAACTTGAAATAATTGATATAACTTTTTTAATTAATTCTCTTGGTTGCAAAAAATGTAAAGAGTTGTATGTTTCTGAATTAAAAAATATACTTTTGAAAAATTTAAATTCTTTATGTAATGAATGTAAAATGAGGGTAGAAAAAAATCCTTTAAGAGTTTTTGATTGCAAAAATGAAAATTGTAAATCTTTTTTAAAAAGTGTTCCTTCAATAATTGATTATATTTGCGAAGAATGTAAAACTCATTTTGAGATACTTATTAATTTTTTGAATAAAAATAATATAAATTATAAAATAGATAATTCCCTTGTCCGTGGTCTTGATTATTATACAAAAACAGTTTTTGAAGTTATGACAGAAAGAGAAGATATTGCTATTGCAGGTGGTGGAAGATATGATAATCTTGTAAATGATATGGGCGGACCTGATATTCCTGCTGTTGGATTTGCTGCTGGTATTGATAGAATAATTCCTTTTATTAAAAATGAGAGAGAAAATGATAGAATTATTTATTTGATTTTACTTGGCGAAAAAGCGAAAGTAAAAGGTGTAGAAATAATTAAAAAATTTATTAAGGAAGGGATTTGTTTTGAAGCAGATTATGAAGACAGAAAATTGAGTGATTATTTAAGGATCGCTTCCAAAAATAAAAAGAAATGGTGTATAATCTTGGGGGAAAATGAAATAGAAAAAGGTGTTATTATCTTAAAAAATATGGAAAAAGGTGTTCAGGAGGAAATAAAGGAAGAAGAAATGATAGAAAAAATAAAGGAGAAAATAAATGTTGAGGACACATAACTGTGGTCAATTAAATATAAAAAATATTGGTGAAAAGGTAATTTTATGTGGATGGGTTCATTCTATAAGAGATCATGGAAATTTAAAATTTATTGATTTAAGAGATAGATTCGGCATTACTCAAATAGTCTGTTTGATTGAAGAAGTAAGTCAGGACATATGGGAAGAGATCAAAAAAATCAAAAATGAATATGTGATACAAGTTGAAGGTATAGTTGTTAAAAGGCCAGAAGAAACAATAAATAGGAAAATAAGCACAGGAGAAATTGAAGTTAAACTTGTTTCATTTAAAATATTGAATGAATGCAAAAATCTTCCTTTTGAAATTGATAAAACTGAAATTAATGAGAGTGTAAGATTAAAATATAGATATATTGATTTAAGAAGGGAAAGTTTGAAAAGAAATTTGATCAAAAGGTCAGAATTTACATTTTATGTTAGGGAATTTTTAAAAAATCAAAACTTTTTAGAAATTGAGACTCCCATTTTAACAAAGAGTACTCCAGAAGGGGCAAGAGATTTTATAGTCCCTTCAAGATTAAATCCAGGTAAATTTTATGCTTTGCCTCAATCACCCCAGTTATTTAAACAAATTTTGATGATAGGTGGTATTGATAGATATTTTCAAATTGCAAAATGTTTTAGAGATGAGGATTTAAGGTCAGATAGACAGCCTGAATTTACACAAATTGATATAGAAATGTCTTTTATTGACGAAGACGATATAATGGATTTAGTTGAAAGACTTTTAAAATATTCAATAGAAAAAACATTTGATATAGAGATTGAAATTCCATTTAAAAGAATTGAATATGATGAGGCAATTGAAAAGTATGGCACAGATGCTCCAGATATGAGGATAAAAACTGAATTTATTGATTTAACAGATATCTTTAAAGAAAGCGAGATAAGAGTTTTAAAAGAGATTATTGAAAATGGGGGTTTAATTAAAGGGTTTTTTATAAATGATATAGAGAAAATAACTCTTAAAGATATTGAAAATTATAATGAATTTGTTAAAAATATGGGTGGCAGTGGAATTGGATGGATTAAATTTAAAGGTAATGAAATTCAAAGTCCATTTAAAAAATATCTTAAAGAACAAATAATTAAGAAAATAAAGGAGTTTTATTATATTAAGACTAATGGAATTCTATTTTTTATTGGTGGAGAAAAAAACTTGGTAAATCAAATATTAAAAAGTTTAATTGAAAACATGAAAGAAAAAATAATTGAAAATAAGAATGAACTTTCGTTCGTTTGGGTTTATAATTTTCCTTTATTTGAATTTAATGAAGAAGAAAAAAGAATTCAACCAGTTCATCATCCTTTTACTTCACCCAAAATAGAAGATATAGATTTTATTGAAAAAGAACCATTGAAGGTTAAATCAAGAGCATATGATATTGTTTTAAATGGTATTGAGATAGGTGGTGGTAGTATAAGAATACATAATAGACAACTCCAAGAAAAAATTTTTAAAATTATTGGACTTAAAGAAGAAATTTATAATGAAAGATTTGGATTTTTACTTGAAGCCCTTGAATTTGGAGCACCACCCCATGGAGGGATTGCAATAGGTCTTGATAGATTACTGATGCTTTTGCTGGGTGAAGAAAGCATAAGGGAAACAATTGCGTTTCCTAAAACACAGAAAGGTATTTGCCTTTTGACTGATGCACCTGATATAGTTGATGAAGAATTATTAAAAGAAAATAGAATAAAAATTGACATTTTTGAAAAATAATGTTATATTTCTTACCAAATGGAGGAATAGATGAAAAAAAATAGAATATTTTTTATTTTAGTTTTATTTTTATCTGGCTGTTCAACTATTCAAATAAAAAAGGAGCAGAAAAAATCATTTGAAGAAATAATAAATATGAAGTTAAATCAAGCTATTTCAATTGCTGAAACATCTCTTGAAATAAGTAAGAATGCACAGAATTTGGCAATTGAAGCCTTAAATACAAGTAAACAGGCAAATGAAAATTCTGAACAAGCAATAAAAAAAGTAAATGAGGCAATTGAAGCAGTAAATGAAAATAGAAAATTTGTGGAAGATGAAGTTCAGAAGGCAATAGATAAAGCAAATGAAGCAATAAAAATAGCAAATAAAGCATCAACAGAAGCCATAGAGTATGCAGATAAAAAAACCGATGAGGCAATTAGAATTGCAAAAGAAGTAAGTAATAAGGCAATAGAGGTAGCAAAAGAATCAAGTGAAAGGTCAATAGCAGTGGCAAATCAAACAATAGCAGAGATAAATAGGTTAAGGTCAACTATTGAAATAAAAAAAGATGAAGAACCAATAATTTTAGAAGAACCTAAAAGTGGCAAATATTATATAGTTAAAAAAGGGGACACACTTAAAAAAATTGCTTATAAGTTTTACAATGACACTTCAAAATGGATAATAATTTATAATGCAAATAAAGACAAAGTAAAAAATCCAAATGTTTTAACTCCTGGACTTAAATTATACATTCCTTAAAATGATTATAAAAAGACAAATAGAAATTTCAAATGAAGAAGCCCAGTTACTATATGGTATTAGGGATGAAAATTTAGAATTTATTGAAAATCTTTTTGGTATTGAAATTTATGCAAGAGGGAATTTATTAACTTTTAAGGGAGAAAGTGAAAAAGTTGAAAAAGCACTAAATCTTTTATACGAAATTTTAAAACAAAAAGAGAGAAAAAAATCTATAACAAAACAAGACATTCTAATGTTATTACAAAAAGGGGAGAAAGAAGAGAAAGAAGAAAAGGAGATAAAAGAAGGTATTTTGATAAATTCAAAAAAAGAAATAGTAACACCTAAAACACCAAAACAAAGAGAATATGTTTCTGCAATAAGGAAATATGACCTTGTTATTGGTATTGGGCCCGCTGGAACAGGTAAGACATATCTTGCAGTTGCTTGTGGAATTGAAGCGATAAAAATGGGTAAATTTCAAAGACTAATTTTGACAAGGCCAGCACTTGAAGCAGGGGAAAGACTTGGATTTTTACCAGGAGACCTTGAAGAAAAAATAAAACCATATTTACAGCCAATCTACGATTCGTTATTTGATTTGTTAAAATATGAAGAGTTAAAAAGATGGCAGGAAAGAAAAATAATAGAAGTAATTCCACTTGCATATATGAGAGGAAGGACTTTAAGTAATGCATTTATAATTCTTGATGAAGCACAAAATACCTCTTTTGGTCAGATGAAAATGTTTTTGACAAGACTTGGGGTTGATTCAAAAATAGTTATAACAGGAGACATAACACAAATAGATCATCCTTTATCTTCTGAAACTTCTGGATTAGTTGAGATTCAGAAAGTTCTTTCCAAGATAAGAGGAGTAAAATTTATTTATTTTACAAATAGAGATGTTGTAAGGCATAAACTCGTAAAGAAAATAATAAGTGCTTATGAAAGATATTATGAAAAAAAGAGTAGAGATAGAACTTTATCAAAAACAGAAAAAGTTCAAGATAAATGAAGAATTTTTAAGAGAAAAAATTGAGATTTTAAAAAATATTATAAAAACACCCATAAAAAAAATTTTTGTTTATCTTGTTAGTAATAGAATGATAAAAAAACTTAACAAACTTTTTTTCAATAAAAATAGTCCAACAGATGTTATCGCCTTTAAATATAGAGACAATTGTGGGGAAATAATTATTTCAGTGGAAGAATGTAAAAGGAATGCAAAAATTTATTCTAATACAATTGAGGAAGAAATTCTTTATGTTTTAATCCATGGAATTTTGCACTTGAATGGTTATAGGGATTATTCAGAGAAAGAAAGAGAAAAAATGTTTAAAAAACAAAATAATATTTTTTACGAAATTGTTAAAAATGAAAAAAAAGAATCTTACATTACTTGAAAGTTTCAATTCTGCCTTAAATGGTCTTTTTTATATTTTCAAAAGGGAAAGAAATTTTAAAATTCATACAATTGTTGGATTTTTCGTTATTCTTTTTTCGCTTTTCTTTCATATTCCATTTACAGAATTTTTGATAATTCTTGTTTTAATCTCACTTGTTATAGTAAGTGAAATAATTAATACAGCGGTTGAAATGATTTCAGAACATATAGATGAAAGAGAAAATGATTTTGTAAGAATAATTAAAGATATAGGTGCTGCATCAGTTTTTGTCTCCTCAATATTTGCATTTATAATAGGATATTTAATTTTTATTAAATATTTTCCCTCTAAATTTAGAAATATATTTGAAAATATTGCAAGTTCTCCATGGTATTTTACTCTTCTTATTTTAATTGTTGTTTCTATCCTTACATTAATTTTAAAATTTATTACTGCAAAGAAAATTACTCTTGCTGGAGGTATGCCAAGTATTCATACAGGGATTGCTTTCAGTATATGGACAGCAATATCAATTTTGACATTTAAGGATTATCCTGTAATATCATTTCTCGTTTTATTACTTTCCATATGGGTTGCTCAAAGTAGAATAATGAAAAAAATACATAAAATTGAAGAGGTGATTGTTGGTGGTGTTATTGGGATAATTATAACAATATTGTTTTTTCAAATTTTTTGGAAGAAATAGTATGAAAACATTAAAAAAACATTTTATTTCTGGGATTATATTTATAGTTCCAGTTTCAATTTCAATATGGGTTCTTTTTAGAATTTTTATTTTCCTTGAAAATATTCTTGGTAATTTTTTTAAGAAATTTCTTCCAGATATATATATTCCTGGAATTGGTTTCCTTTCCCTCATTTTACTCATTTTTTTTATCGGCTTTCTTGCTAATAACTTTTTTGGAAAGAAAATTTTAAGGTTTGTTGAAGATTTACTTGAAAATATTCCATTTTTAAACAAAATATTTAAATTTGTTAAAAGTATTGTCTTAAAAATAACCGAAAAAAAAGAAAATATATTTAAAGGTGTAGTAAAAATCAAATTTCAGAACGGATATACAATAGGATTCATTACAGGAGAATTTGGTAATGATTTCTGTATATTTATTCCTACTGTTCCCAATATAAGTACTGGAATTGTTTTAATATTACCAAAAAATGAAGTAGAGATTTTAAATATTTCTATTGAGGATGCAATAAAACTTGTTTTTTCAATGGGGCTTTTTACTCCTTACAATGCCTCCAATAAAAACTGATGCTTTTGTTTTAGATAAAATTAATTTTAGAGAAACGAGTGTAATTCTTACTTTATTTACAAGAGAATTTGGAAAAATTAAAGGAGTTTTGAAAGGTGTAAGAAGTCAAAAAAGTAAGATTCCACCTTTAACATTTTCAGAAGGGTCTTACATTTATCTTTTTGTTTATAAAAGAAAAACAGGTTTGAATCTTTTTACCTCTCCTACTTTGATTGATTTTTTAAATTTTGAAAAGAAAAGTGAGTTTAGAGTATTTTTGTGGATTTTAAAACTTATAGACCTTTTTGTTCCAGAAAATCAGATTGAGGAGAAAATTTTTTCATTAATTTTTGGCTCAAAGGAAGTATTAAAATATACGAAAAAACCATATCTTGTTTTTTTGGGATTTAAAATTAAATTTATTGAAACTCTTGGATATGGTATAAAAACAGACATATGCAGCAAATGTAATAGTAATAAAAAAATATATTTCTTCAATCCTAAAATGGGTGGTGTTATTTGTGGTGAATGCGGGAAGAGAGAATTTGATTGTATTAAAATCTCAGGTAAAATAAATTCAATTATAAGGTTTATAAAAAGAATTGATTTAAAAGATATAGAGATTCTCAAAATAAAAAAGAGTGAATGCGAAAAAATAAATTTTTTATGTAATTTGGTTCTTTATTATCATACAAGTTTTGATTTAATATGGTGGGAAAATGAAAAATATATATTCAGAAAGGATTATTGAAAAAGTTTCAGAAAAAATAGTAGAAATTAATTATCAATTACCTGAAGAAGTAGAGAATAAAATTGTAGAGGCATACCATAAGGAAAAAGAGAAATACTCTAAAAAATATCTTAAAATTATTCTTGAAAATATTAAAATTGCTAAAAAAAATAAAATTCCTATTTGCCAAGATACAGGATTACCTATTGTTTTTGTAGAAATTGGAACTAATGTTAGAATTGAATTTGGTAAGTATAAAAATCTGGATGAAATAATTAATAAAGGAATAGAAGAGGGAAGTAAAAAAGGATACTTAAGAAGTTCAATTGTTACACCAATAGATAGAGTAAATACAAAAACAAATACACCAGCAGTTATACACTATTTTTTAACGGAAGGAGATAAATTTAAAATTACAATTATTTCAAAAGGTTTTGGCTCTGAAAATACAAGTAGAATAAAAATGTTAAATCCCTCAGATGGTAGAAAGGGGATAGAGGAATTTATTATTGAAACAATTAAAATGGCAGGAGGTTTACCTTGCCCACCTATATTTGTTGGAGTTGGCATTGGAGGTTCTTTTGAAAAATCAGCAATTTTATCAAAATACGCTTTAACAAAAATTGGTCAAAAAACAGATTATAATAAATGGGAAAATAAAATAATTAAAAGGATAAATGATTTAAGAATTGGACCTGGCGGGTTTGGAGGTAATATCACTGTTCTTGATTTAAAAATTGAAACATTTCCTACTCATATAGCAGGGCTACCAGTAAGTGTTAATATTTGTTGTTGGGCTCATAGAATTGGGAGTTTTGAAATATGAAAAAAATTTATTTCCCTTTGAAAAAAGAAAAAGAGATTGAGAAATTAAAAGTAGGTGAAGAAGTATTTATAAGTGGGGAAATTCTAACAGCAAGAGATCAAGCACATAAAAAATTAATTGAGATTATTGAAAAAGGTGAAAAGTTACCTATTGATTTAAAAGGAGCACTAATTTATTACACAGGGCCATCTCCTACACCAAAAGGAAAAATAGTAGGGTCAATTGGTCCAACAAGTAGTAAAAGGATGGATAAATTAACAATACCTCTTTTAAAATTTGGTTTGAAAGCAACAATGGGTAAAGGAGAAAGAAGTGATGAAATAGTTAATTTGTTTAAAAAATATAGAGTTGTTTATTTTATAACTTATGGTGGTTGTGGAGCATATTTAAGTCAATTTGTTAAAGAGATTAAAATTTTATGTTTTGAAGAATTAGGTCCTGAAGCAATTTATCAACTCTATGTTGAAGATTTTCCTGCAATAGTTGGTATTGATATTTATGGTAATGATTTTTTTAAAAGGAAGGTATAATTTTAATAAGCGGCCATAGTTCAATTGGATAGAACGTCGGGTTGCGGACCCGAAAGTTGCCCGTTCAAGTCGGGCTGGCCGCAATAAGCGGGGCGTGGCTCAGCCAGGTTAAGAGCGTCCGCTTCGGGGGCGGAAGGTCTCCGGTTCAAATCCGGACGCCCCGAGGCTTAGCAATCTTCTTTTGAAAGTCCGGATGGTTTCGGTAAAACAAAGGCAAAGGTAAAATGGAGGACAAAGGGGAAAAACTCACGCATATATAAGAAACTAAATTATGGAGAAACAATCCGGACGCCCCGAGGCTTAGCAATCTTCTTTTGAAAGTCCGGATGGTTTCGGTAAAACAAAGGCAAAAGTAAAATGGAGGACAAAGGGGAAAAACTAACGCATATATAAGAAACTAAATTATGGAGAAACAATCCGGACGCCCCGAGGATTAGCAATCTTCTTTAGAAAGTCCGGATGGTTTTTTCTGAATGAAAATTTTATTTCAAAGATTTGAGTATTCTTTTGCCTGTGCTTTTAAACTTAATAATAATTCAATATTTGATTTTGTGCTTTTTATTTTTTTTATGAGTAATTCCATCGCTTCAATTGGGTTTAAAGGAGCAAGTATTTTTCTTAGTAACCATATCAATTGTAATTCCTCAGGATTAATTAAAAGTTCCTCTCTTCTTGTTCCAGACCTGTTTATATCTATTGCGGGGAAAATTCTTCTATCAGCAAGTTTTCTATCAAGATTTATTTCCATATTACCAGTTCCCTTAAACTCTTCAAATATAACTTCATCCATTTTACTTCCAGTATCAATTAATGCAGTTCCTATTATTGTTAAACTCCCGCCTTCTTCTATATTTCTTGCTGCTCCAAAAAATCTTTTTGGTTTGTCAAGAGCAGTTGATTCAAGGCCTCCTGTCATTATTTTTCCACTATGGGGAACTAAAACATTATATGCTCTTGCAAGTCGTGTAATACTATCAAGTAATATAACTACATCTTTTTTATGTTCAACAAGCCGTTTTGCTTTTTCAAGTGCTATTTCTGCTACTTGGACATGTCTTTCAGGTGATTCATCAAAAGTTGCACTTATAACTTCTCCTTTAACCATTCTTCTCATTTCTGTGACTTCCTCAGGTCTTTCAGCAACAAGTAAAACTATAAGATAAACCTCTGGATTATTAGTCGCAATTGCATTTGCTATTTTTTGCAAAATGACAGTTTTTCCTGCCCTTGGAGGAGATACAATTAAACCTCTTTGTCCTTTTCCTATTGGTGCAATTAAATCAATTACTCTTGTTGTTATTTCATTAGGTGTTGTTTCTAAAATAAATCTTTCATTTGGATGTATAGGAGTTAATTCTTCAAAAGGAACTCTTGAAGCAATATTTTCAGGTGGTTCTCCATTTACCATTTCTACTTTTAAAAGAGCAAAATATTTTTCATTTTCTTTCGGAGGTCTAATTTGTCCTGAAACTGTATCTCCTGTTTTAAGTCCAAACTTTTTGATTTGGGAAGGAGAAACATATATATCATCAGGGCTTGGTAAATAGTTATAATGAGGTGATCTTAAAAAACCAAAACCATCTGGTAAAACTTCAAGAACACCTTCTCCAAATAAAAGTCCATTCTTTTTTGCCTGCGCTTCCATTATTTTATAAATAAGTTCCTCTTTTCTTAATCCACTAATTCCATTTATCTCCATCTCTTTTGCCAATTTTTGTAATTTTGATACACTCATTTTCATTAATGTAGCAACATTTAATTCTTCCATCATTTCTCCTTTTTAGTATTGAATTTCCATTAACAATTTTTTCAATATATTTTTCACTCTTTTTTTTGTTTCTTTAATTGAACCTGAATTATTTATAACATAATGAGCCTTTTTCTTTTTAAAGGTGAGAGGTAACTGACTTTTCCATATATTTTTTATTTCTTCCTCCGAATATTTATTCTTCAATCTTTTTTTTATTTCACTCCGGGAAGCTGTAACTACCATGATTTTATCAAAAAGTTTTTCGCTTTTTGTTTCAAATAATAAGGGGATTTCAATAAATATTATACCTCCTTTTTTCTTTGTGTCAAGTATTTCTTTTTTTATTTTTTTAAAAACTTCTGGATGTAAAATTTTTTCAATTTTTCTTTTCTTTTTTGGATTATTAAAGATTATTTCCCTTGTTTTTTTTCTATCTATTCTATTATTTTTAATTACCTCACTGCCAAGAATCTTAATAAATTTTTTTATAATATCTTTTTTATTTAATAACCTGTGCACAATTTCATCACAAGAAATAGTTTTAAAACCCATTTTTTTAAAGATTTTTAAAACAGTGGTTTTTCCAGACCCTAAAATACCTGTAATTCCAACAGCAAGTGAATTTTTCATTTAGTCCCTAAATTCCATGACGATAAATATCTTTTCTGTTTTTGTGTCAAACTATCAATTTTTATATTCATTGTTTCAAGTTTAAATATTGCCACCTGTCTATCAATTTCTTCAGGAACGTTATAAACATTTATTTCAAGATTTGGATTTTCTTTCAAATATTTTATTGAAAGAAATTGATTTGAAAAACTCATGTCCATTACTTCTGAAGGATGGCCTTCTGCACATGTAAGATTTAGCAATCTCCCTTCTCCAAGAATATAAATTATTTTACCATTTTTTAATGTATATTCTTCAAGGCCATCTCTTATTTTCCTTTTTCTTTTAGTATTTTTATTTATTTCTTCCATATCTATTTCAACATTAAAATGCCCAGAATTACCTAAAATAACTCCATTTTTCATATTATTTATCTCTCTCATTGTTATCACAGAAATATTTCCTGTTGCTGTGATGAAAATATCACCTATTTTACTCGCTTGCTTCATTGGCATTACTGAAAAACCATCCATGCAAGCCTCAAGGGCTTTTATTGGATCAACTTCAACTATTATTACTTTACCTCCCATGCCCTTTATTCTCCAAGCAATTCCTTTTCCACACCATCCATATCCACATACAACCACATTTTTACCTGCAATTAAAATATTTGTTGCTCTTAATAAACCATCTATAGTTGATTGGCCAGTTCCATATCTATTATCAAATAAATATTTTGTCTTTGCATTATTGACTGCTATTACAGGAAATTTTAAAAGATTCTGTTTATATAAATTTTTTAACCGAATTACACCTGTTGTTGTTTCTTCTGTTGCTCCAATAACATTTTTTCTATATTTCTCATTTTTGTGTAGATATGTTATAAGATCGCCTCCATCATCAATAACAAAATCAACCATTTTTTTTGCAACTTCTTCAATATTTCTATTATATTCTTTAGAAGATTCTCCTTTTTTACCAAAAACAGATATTCCCTTTTTTACAAGATAGGCAGCAACATCATCTTGTGTGCTTAAGGGATTTGAAGCACAAAGATAAACTTCAGCACCTGCATTTTTAAAATTTAAAACAAGATTTGCAGTTTCAGAAGTTATATGTAAACATGCCCCAATTTTATATCCAGAAAAAATTTTATTTTTTGAATATACATCTCTTAATTTTTTTAAAACAGGCATGTGTTCAAGTGCCCAAAAAACCTTTTTTTCTCCTTCTTTATAAAGGTTTATATCTTTTATTGAATAATTCATTATTTATTTTACATTCTTTATAAATATTTCCTTTGCATCAGTTTTTTCCCATGTAAAATCATCATCATTTCTTCCAAAATGACCATAACACGCAGTTTTTTTATAAATAGGTCTTAAAAGATCCAGTTTTTCTATTATCCCCCTTGGAGAAAGATCAAAATTTTCCTTTATTATTTTTATAATTTCACTATCAGGTATAATCCCTGTTCCATTTGTATTCACCATTAAAGATATAGGTTCTTTTTGTCCAATAACATAGGCAAGTTGAATTTCACACTTTTTTGCAATGCCTGATGCAACAATATTTTTTGCAAGATATCTTGCCATATATGAGCCAGATCTATCAACTTTTGTAGGATCTTTTCCAGAGAAACATCCTCCGCCATGACTTCCAACACCTCCATATGTATCAACTATTATTTTCCTACCTGTAACACCTGTATCTGCCATTGGACCACCAATAATAAAACTTCCTGTAGGATTGACAAAAATTCTCATATCTTTACTTCTTAATTCCTCTGGGATTGTCTGATTTATTACAAGTTCTATAATATCTTCCCTAATTCTCTTTTGTGGGATATCTGGATTATGTTGACAGGAAACAACTACACTTTCAACTCTAATTGGCTTTCCATTTTCATAAAGAACCGTTACTTGTGATTTCCCATCTGGTCTAAGATAATCAACAATTTTTTTCTTTCTTATTTCAGCCAGCCGCATAACAAGTTTATGGGCAAGCATTATTGGTAATGGCATCAATTCGGGTGTTTCATCTGTTGCATATCCAAACATCATCCCTTGGTCTCCTGCGCCTCCTCTATCAACTCCAGCCTTAATTTCAGGTGCTTGTTCCTGAATAGAAGTGATAATCCCCACAGATTCATATTGAAATCCATAGGATGGGTCAACATATCCAATCTCTTTTAATAAATTTCTTGCAACTTCTGGTATATCAACATAACCTGTTGTAGTTATTTCACCTGCAACAAATATTAATCCCCTTGTCGTGAGTGTTTCACATGCTACGCGACCATTTTTATCCTGTTTTAAAACTTCATCAAGTATGGCATCTGATATTTGGTCACATATTTTATCAGGGTGCCCTTCACAAACAGATTCAGAGGTAAAATAATAATTATTCATTTTTTCTCCTTTTTAGAGATTCTTTTAAAATATCAATTTCTTTAATCTCTGTTGGATCAACTTTATTCAAAATTGCAAGATAATAACTAACCCAATCGCCCAATATTATTAAATACAAAAGTTTTTCAAAAATTGTATCTCCTTTTAATTTTACTGTCAATACCTCTTTAATTTTTTGAGAAATAATTTCTGATGTTATCTCTATTCTCTTTTTAATTCTCTCATTTTCAATACCAGAGATCACAAATAAAACAACAATTTTCTTAAGAATATATTCTGGATGATAATAGGACATAATTTCGTTATGATTCATTTCAGGAAGTTCATTTATAAAAGCAAATTGTTTAGAATTTTCTGCAATCTGTGTTTTCCATCTTAAAATTCCTGGATAAAATCTATTATCTGCATAAATTATAGGTATTTTTTTATAAAATTTTTCAGCAATTTTAAGTGCTTCGTTGTTTTCATTTTCGGGTAAAAATTCATTAACCCAGTTTTTAATTTTTTCAAAAAATTCTTCTGTAAGGCCAGGTAATATATTTAATTCCACAAATAATCTATAAATTGGGAAAAATAAATATCCTAAAGCACATCTTGGAGGCATTCCAGAATGTATTTTTATAAATGGATAATTATCCACAATAGAAAGTTTTTCAATTTCTCCGTTGCTTGAAATAGTTAAAATAATTCCATTTTTTCCCTTGCCACATTTATATGCACTTATTGTTTCCTCAGTATTTCCAGAATAACTTTCAATTATAATCAATGTTTTTGAATCAACAAATTCAGGAAGGTTATAATCTCTTACAATAAAAATTGGTATTTTAGAAAATTGATTGAACAAAATTTTAAGAATATCTCCTGCAATGGCAGAACCTCCCATACCAGTAAAAACTATTTTATTAAAATCTTTCTCAATTTTAGGTAAATTTAAATTATAGCCATCTTTACAATGAAGATAAAAATTTTTTAATAATGATAGCATATCTTTTTTATCGTACTTTTTGATTGCTTTTATAAGTTCACTCATTTTTTTACTCCCTTTTAATTTAAATTCTCTTTGAATAATTTTATTATCTCTTCATGAGAATTAAGTTTCAATGCCTTTTCTGATAATTCTTTCATTTTCCAATAATAATTTTTAATAATTTTATCCTTAACTGCTGGAATTGCAATTGGAGCCATACTTAATTCATCTATGCCAAGTCCAATAAGTAAACATGCTATTTCTGGATTTGAAGCCATTTCTCCACATATTCCTACTTTAATTCCATGTTTTTTTGCATTATCTATGGTAAGTTTTATTAATTTTAATACAGAAGGATGGCATGGCAAATATAAGTATAAAAGTTTTTCATTTGTTCTATCTGTGGCAAGAGTATACTGAATTAAATCATTGGAACCTATACTGAAAAAATCTACTTCTTTTGCAAGTTGATCTGAGATAAGCGCTGCTGAAGGAGTTTCTATCATTATTCCTATTTCTATATTTTCTTTAAATTTAATTCCCTCTTTTTTTAATTGATTTTTTGCCAAATTTATAATTTTTTTAGTTTCTATAATTTCTTCTTTTGTCGTAATCATTGGAAACATTATTTTTAAATTTCCATAATAGGCAGCCCTTAAAATTGCTCTAATCTGTGTTATAAAAATATCTTTTTTAACAAGCGAAAATCTAATACCTCTTAACCCAAGGAAAGAATTTAATTCTTTTGGCCCCTGAAAAGAAGATAAAAATTTATCTCCACCAACATCTATTGTTCTAATTATAATTGGTTTATTACCAATTTTTTCAATTATATTTTTATAAGAAAGAAACTGTTCTTCTTCTGTTGGCAAATCCTTCCTTTTTAAATAAAGATATTCGGTACGAAATAAACCTATTCCATTTGCACCATATTTTATCACAGAATTAATCTCTTCTGGAAATTCAATATTTGCATATAATTCAATTTTTTTATAATCCTTTGTTACAGTTTCTTTTTTTCTCAAAATATATATCTTTTTTCTTATTTGTAAAATTTCTTTTTCTTTATGTTTAATCTTTTCTATTTCTGAAGGTGTTGGATTTATAATTACTATTCCTTCATATCCATCTATTAACAATTCGTCTCCCTCATTTATTTCTTCCATCGCATTCTCTACACCTACAATTGCAGGTATTTCAAGTGCTTTGGCTATTATTGCTGTATGGGATGTGGCTGAACCTATACAAGTAATGAAACCATTTACAAATTTTTTATTTAAAGAAACTGTTTGTGTAGGTGAGAGGTCTTTTGCCACTATAATTTTATTTTTGCTGTCTTTAACTTCAACATATTTTTCACTTATATTAAAAATTAATTTTCCTAAAATATCAAATATTTCCTTTTTTCCATTTTTATATAAGAAATTTTCTGACCTTTTGCTATTTAGATAACTTACAAATTTTTTTAAAGCAGTTTCTGCTGAAACCTTTTCATTTTTTATAATCTTTTCAACATTCTCTATTAAATTTCTATCTTTTAATATTGAAAGATGAAAATTAAAAATGTCTCCATATTCCTTTCCTGCTATTCTTTCCACATTTGATTTAATTCTAATTATTTCATCCTCTGTAATTCTAATGCCTTCATGAAATTTTTTTATTTCTTTTTCTACATTACTACTTTCTATTTTCTTTTCTTCATAAAGAGAAAAATAATCATCTATTAACTTTTTTGCCTTCCCAAAACCTATTCCAGGAGAAGCAGCAACACCTTTTAACTTTTTCATTTTAAGTCAAACTATTTAATTTTTCTTCATCTTCCTTTATTATTTTTAATGCTTCAGCAGGAGTCTTTGCATTTTTCAATGAATTTCTAAAAACTTTATCTTTTAAAAGACGGGCTATTTTTGCAAGTGTTTTTAAATGTTGTCCTATTGATTTTATTGGAGCAAGAACAAGAAATATAATATAAACAGGTTCTCCATCTAATGAATCAAAGTCAACACCATTTTGAGAAATTCCTAAAGCACATATAATATCATTTATCTGCTCTGTTTTAGCATGTGGAATTGCAATACCTTGACCAATGCCTGTAGATCCAAGTTTTTCCCTTTCCATTACAGTTTCAAGAATTTTTTCTCCATCTTTAACATAACCATTTTTTTCAAGTAATTTTATAAGTTCTTTTAAAGCCCCTTCTTTATCTCTACTTTTAAGATTTGTAATTATGCAATCTTCTTTTAAATAATCAACTATTTTCATTTTTGTCCCTCCTTTTTATTTATTTACAATTTTATCATGTGCTTTTCTCAATTTTTCTTTTGCTCTATCAAGTAAGATTTCTACACTTTTGTTTAAATCGTTGTCCCTTTCTTTTAAAAATATTTTCAAATTTTTTGTGTGAATAAAAATTTCTGTTAAGAATAATGGCCCATCTTTTTTAATATAAAATTCAACATTCCCATCATCAAACATAAATTTTTTAAATTTTTCAATCTTTTCTTTTATATAATTTTCAAAATTTTTATCTATTTTCGCCTCGGAATGAAATTTTATTTCCATTTTAACTCCTTTTTAATAGTTTATTTTTCCTAACTCTAAATTTGGAAAATAAAATTTCAAAATTTCAATATAATTAAATCCTATTTCTGCCATTTTTTTCGCACCTTCTTGACATAATCCAACTCCATGGCCATATCCTCTACCTTTAAAAATTATTCTTTCGCCATCTTCAAATGTATCAAATAAAGTACTTGGGAGTATGTATGGATTATTAAAAAAAATTTTTGTTTTTTCATTTAATTTTATTCTAAATTCATTTCCAGTTAAATTTTTAATTTTACCATCTTTTGAAATTATTTGCAAATTTTTTACTCTTCCTGTTTTATCTCTTTCTTTAATAATTATTTTTTCTACTTGAATTCCGAATACATTTGAAATATATTTTTTAGAAAAAGTTTTTTCCCAAAATGAATAGGTTGAAGTTTCACAATATGGGTCAATTGTTGATTTTTCAAAAGTATAATTGCCTTTCCATACATCTGAAGGATTTGTTGTTTGTCCGCCACAACAAGAATGGAAAAAAACAGGTATTATTTTCCCATCTGGAGTTATCAAAATTTCTCCTTTTGTTTCCATAACAGCAGATTTTATTTTTTCACTTTTACATACACCATACACTTGGTTATAAATTGAATTTTCAACATCATAACTTCCGTTACTATTTTTTAATTTTTTCCAGATAGTATATGTTCTTGAAACAACTGATTGTGCTTTCAATGCCTCTACAGGAAATTTTTCTCCCATTTCTTTTGAAACCACTCCTGCAATATATTCTTCCAATTCAATCTCTTTTATATTTTTGTCTTCAAGAATTCTTACATATATTTCCTTTTCTCCAAAAGAAAAAAAACAAAAAATAAAAATTAAACTACTTACTAAATTTTTCTTCTGGATAAATTTCCACATTTACATTCCCCTTTATTTCAATTAAATTATTTTCAATATTGTAAATAATTTTGTCGCCTGAAAAAGAGTTTTTACCTCTTATTATAATAGGTTTTTCTTCAAATACCATTTCTTTTTTTTCTTCCTTATATATTACTTTTCCACATTTAATTTCCATAGTTGTTTTTTCATTTAAATCTTTATAAATAATTAAAACTTTTCCAGTTATAATGATTTCTTTGATTTTTTTTGTTTCTGGCTCCACTTTTATTTCTCCTTTCCCCTCTTTATCGGTTTTTATTTCTATAATTTCATTTTTTGTTTTAAGTGATAAGGAGGGTGAGGAAATATTAGTATTTTTATTTTCTGAGATTTCAGCACTTTCTCCTTTAAGTATAAGTGAATAATTGTTTGAAAATTGTTTGAGAGAAAATTTAGTTAATTTTTCTTTTTCATATATGGAATTTTCTTTTTTCTTTTCACAACTTATAAATAAAAAAATAAAGATTAAACCCCAAAAAATTAATTTTTTCATTTTATTAATATTCAACACCAAACTCTTTTTTTCCCAGTAAATCATGTAAATGGACTATTCCTTTTGGTTTATTCTCTTCGTCAACGATTATAAGACATGTTATTTCAAGTTTTTCCATCATTGCTATTGCTTGAACTGCCAACCTATCTTCTTCTATTGTCTTTGGATTTTTAGTCATACATTCTATTATACTTCCTTTTGTTATATCAGGTTGTTTAAGTAAATATCTTCTCAAATCTCCATCTGTAATAATTCCCTTTAGTTTCCCTTCATCATCAACCACCAGTGTAAATCCAAGATTTTTATTGTTTATTTCTTTTATCGCATCAATCAGAGTAGAATTTATATTTACTTTAGGGATATTTTCTCCTGTTTGCATAAACTGTTTTACTTTTAACATCAATCTTTTTCCAAGAGAACCTCCAGGATGATATAAAGCAAAATCTTCTTTTTGAATTCCTTTAATAGCCATAAGAGTTAAAGCAATTGCATCTCCTAAAACAAGGGTACATGTTGTACTTGAAGATGGAATAATTCCAAAAGGATCTGCTTCTTCAATTTTGCCAGTTTCAATAGTTACATCACTGTATAGTCCAAGAGTAGAGTTTTTTGAAGATGTAATTGTTATAATTTTTGTGCCTATTTTTTTTACAATTGGGATTATTCTTATAATTTCTTCTGTTTCACCACTATTTGAAATAGCAATCAAAATATCTTTGTTAGTTACCATACCAAGGTCTCCGTGAACTGCTTCTCCAGGATGTAAAAAAGTTGAAGGAATTCCTATACTTGATATTGTAGCAGAAATTTTTCTTCCTATTATTCCACTTTTTCCAATACCTGTTATTATTAGTTTTCCTTTCATATTTAATATTAGTTCAATTGCTTGAACAAAATCATCATTCAAGACATTTCTCATTTTTTCTATATTTCTACATTCAATATCTATAATTTTTCTCGCAATATTCAATATTTTTTCCTTATCCATTTTTTAATGCAAAATATATCCTTTTCAATGTTTCTAAAAGAGATTTAACACAAGACAAAGGAATCATATTTTTACCATCTGATAACGCTTTATCAGGTTCAGGATGTACTTCCATAAATATTCCGTCACACCCACATGCAATGGCTGACTTAGCAAGGTAAGGAACGAATTCTCTATTTCCACCAGATGCATTTCCAAGTCCTCCTGGTTGTTGCACACTATGTGTTGCATCAAATATTACTGGATATCCAAAACTTCTCATTATTGGTAAACTTTTAAAATCAACAACAAGATTATTATAGCCAAAAAAGGTTCCTCTTTCTGTTATCATTATTTTTCCATTTCCAGTAGACTCTATCTTTTCTATAATGTTTTTAACCTCATATGGAGAAAGAAATTGTCCCTTTTTAACGTTGACAACTTTATTTGTTTTTCCTGCCTCTATCAGAAGATCTGTTTGTCTTGATAAAAAGGCAGGTATTTGAATTATGTCTACTACTTCAGAAACTTCTTTTATTTGAGTAACGCAATGAACATCAGTGGTTACTGGGACGTCATATTTTTCTTTAATTTTTTTTAAAATTTCAATTCCTTTTTTTAAACCAGGCCCTCTGTAAGATTTTATAGATGTTCTATTTGCTTTATCATATGATGCTTTAAATATAAATGGAATTTCAAGTTTTTCACATATATTTTTTAATTCTTCGCAGATATAAAAGGTTAATTCTTCATTTTCAATAACACATGGACCTCCAATAAAAATAAATATATTTTCACCACCAACTTTAATATTACCAATTGAAATTTCCTTTGTCATTTTATTAACCTGGTGGCCATTTCATAATTCTTCCACCTAAAAGATGGATATGAACATGGTCAATACTCTGACCAGCATCTCTATTTGTGTTTATAACAATTCTATATCCAGAATTTAATATCCCTTCTTTTTCTGCAATTTGGTATGCAATTTTTAACATTTTTCCAAGTAAAAAGACCTCTTCAATTTGATGTAGTTTTTCAAAATGTTTTTTAGGAATTATAAGTATATGAACTGGAGCTTGTGGGTTTATATCTCTTATTCCTATTAAATCTTCATCCTCATAAACTTTATCACTTTTTATCTCATTTCTTACAATTTTACAGAAAATACAATCCATTTTAAACTCCTTTTAATTTTTTGGGAACTTCTACCAGTGTATATGATTGAATTATATCACCTTCTTTAAAATCATTAAAATTCTCAATTCCTATTCCACACTCATTGTTATAACTTACCTCATTCACATTTTCTTTGAATCTTTTTAAACTTGAGAGAATGCCTTCAAAAACTATCTTCCCATCTCTTATAATTCTTACTTTTGAATTTTTTACCACTTTACCATCTACAACAAGACATCCTGCAACAACAAGATTTTTCGCTAATTTAAAAACTTTTTTAACAAGTGCTTGCCCTAAAATTTCTTCTTTTATTTCTGGCTCAAGCATTCCTTCAATCGCTTTTATTAAATCGTCTGCTATATCATATATTATTTCGTAGGTTCTAATTTCAACATTTTCCCTTTTTGCCAACTCTTTTGCTTTTGATTCAACAGGAACTTTAAATCCGATAACAATACCATTTGAAGCAGATGCAAGCAAAACATCCGATTCACTAATAGGACCGGTTCCTGAATGAATAATATCAATTTTTATCTCATTTTGAGGGATTTTACTAATAACATTTTTAATTGCATCTATTGAATTATAAAAATCAGTTTTTAAAACAATGTTAAGTTCCTTAATTTCTCCTTTTTTTATTTCATTATATAAATCCTGTAAACTCAATTTTTTCACTGGTAATACTCTTCCAGATTTTTCTGTTTCCATTTTTTCAACAATCTCTTTTGCTTCTTTTTCGGAGTTTACAACTTTAAATTTTGCACCTGGTAATACAACATCATGTGCACCAAGTATTTCCACTGGAGTAGAGGGTCCAGCCTCATTTAATTTCCTTCCCCAGTCATCAATCATTGCCCTTACTTTACCATATGTATTACCTGCAACAAAAGGGTCTCCAACTTTTAATATTCCATTTTCAATAATTACAGTAATAACAGGGCCTCTAAATTTATCAATTGATGATTCTATTACAGTTCCTTCTGCTTTACAATTTACATTTGCTTTCAATTCTCTAATTTCCCCAACAAGTAATATCATTTCAAGCAAATCTTTTATTCCTTGTCCAGTTAAACCAGAAACATTTACATAGATTGTATCTCCACCCCATTCTTCTGGAATAAGTCCATATTCAGACAATTGTTGTTTAATCTTTTCAGGATTTGCATTTGGTTTATCAATTTTATTTATTGCTACTATTATTGGAACATTTGCTGATTTTGCATGGTTTAATGCTTCAATTGTTTGTGGTTTTACTCCTTCATCTGCTGCAACAACAAGGACAACTATATCTGTAACTTTTGCTCCCATGGCTCTCATAGCTGTGAATGCTTCATGTCCTGGTGTGTCAAGAAAAACAATTGAACCTTCGGGTAAGTCTACTTTATAAGCACCAATTTTCTGAGTAATCTGTCCAACTTCTTTTTCTGCTATTCTACTATTTCTTATTTTATCAAGAATTGTGGTTTTCCCATGGTCAACATGGCCCATAATTGTTACAACAGGAGCTCTTGGAACAAATTTGATCTGTTCTTCTTTTTTCTCGGGTGGAGGAATTATCTTTTTTTCCTCAACTTTTTCTTCTATTTTCTTTTCTTCAATCTTCTCCTTTTTTTGAAAATATTCTTCTATTTTTTTTAATTCTTCGTCTGTTATAATACTTAAAGTTCTTTTTCCTTCAATTCCCAAATCTTTTAATAACTTTAACAAATCTTTAGTTTCAATTTTATATTTTTTTGCTATCTCATAGACTCTCATTTTATTTTATTCTTTTTTATATTCTGATACTTTAAATACTTTAATATTCCATCCTGTGAGTTTTGAAGCGAGGCGGACATTCTGTCCTCTTTTTCCTATTGCAAGAAATAACTGGTCATCATCAACAATGGCTATTGCCTCCTTTTTTTCTTCATCTATATAAACTTCATTTACTTTGGCGGGGGAAAGTGAATTTTTTATAAATTTTCCAATATCTTCTTCCCACTGAATAATCTCAATTTTTTCCCCTCTTAACTCTTTAACAATATTTTTTATTCTTCCTGCCTTGTCACCTATACATGTTCCAACTGCATCAACCTTTTCATTTTTAGAAAAAACTGCAACTTTGGTTAAATCACCTGGAAATCTTCCTATTGCTTTTATTTCTATTATTCCTTCTTTAATCTCTGGTATTTCGTTTTCAAGTAATTTTTTGACAAAATTAGGATGAGTTCTTGAAAGTATAAGTTGATAAATTCCCTTAAATGGGGGTCTTACTTCAAGAAGATAACATTTTATTGCGTCTCCAACTTTAAAATGGTCATTTGGCAATTTATGATGATGAGGAAGAACTCCTTCCGCTTTACCTATAATAATGATTACATTTTCGTTTTCAAATCTATCTACTTTACCACTTACTAATTCTCCCTCCATTTTTTTAAATTCATCATATATTGTATTTTTCTCTGCTTCTTTTAATTTTTGAATTATTATATGTCTTGCAGTTTGTGCCGCTATCCTTTCCCATTGAAAAGCAGGTGGTGGGACCTCTTCTCCATCTTTATTTATAAATTTTATTTCTCCAGTTTCTGGGTCAATTTTAATTCTGATATCTTGTGATAAACCAGCCTTCTTTCTATAAAGAGTCAAAAGCCCATTTTCAAGGGATTCTATTAAGTAATTTTTCTCAATCCCTTTTTCCTTTTCCCAATATTCTAACAATGCAATAATCTCCTTTTTCATCCTTTAACCTCCTTAAATTTTATTTTAATCTAATATATTTTTGAAGTCAACAATTATTCTTAGAAAAAATTTTGAAATTATAATTTATTGGGTTAAAATTTATTATATCAATGAAATGGAAAATGCTTATTTAACATTAATCCTTTTTGGTATTATAAGTTTGTTTGGAGATATTGTTTATGAAGGAGTAAGAAGCATATCAGGACCATTTCTTGCCTCACTTGGGGCGACATCTTTGATAATTGGTTTTTTTTCAGGTCTTGGAGAATTTCTTACTCAGAGTTTAAGATTATTATTTGGTTATATTTCTGATAAAAAAAGAATTTATTGGATTCTTGCAATAATAGGTTATTCGTTGATTTGTTTTTTACCTCTGTGTGGAATTTCAAAGTCATGGCAAATAGCAGTTTTTTTCCTTTTACTTGAAAGGGTTGGAAAGGCAATAAGAACTCCATCAAGAGATACTTTGATTTCATTTGTTGGAAAAAGTATAGGTGTTGGGAAAAGTTTTGGAATTCATGAAGTTTTTGATCAAATTGGAGCGGCAGTAGGTCCATTAATTTTCTTTTTCTCTCTTAAAAAATTTAGAAATTATTCAGTTGGTTTCAACCTTATGTGGTTTCCAGTATTTTTTTTAATTTTTACCCTTATAGTTTTAAAGAAAATTTATAAGTATTATGATAAAGAAGGGGGAAAAAGGGAAATTCAAACTTATAATTCTTTTAAAAAAATTTTTATCTTTTATATCCTTTTTGTTTTATTTTCTACTGCTGGATTGATCAATTTCCCTTTAATATCATATCATATAAAAAAGACTGGAATTACTGATGAATCTCATATACCAATTTTATATCTTTTGGCCATGGGAATTGATGGTTTGACTGCCTTTTTTATAGGGAGTTTATATGATAAAATTAAATTTAAAATTTTAGTTATAGTTCCCTTACTGAGTATTTTTTTGTCTTTTTTGATTTTTTCAAATTCTTTAATTCTAATTATTTTAACTATTTTGTTTTACGGAATAATTATTGCTTGTCATGAAACAGTTTTAAGAGCAGCAATTGCAGATTTAATTTCTTCAAGTAAGAGGGGTTCTGCATATGGAATATTTAATACAATATATGGACTTGGTTTTTTATTTGGTGGATGGATAATAGGTTTTTTATACGGAAAAAGTATAAAGGAAATTTATTTTTATGTTCTCTTAATGGAAATAATTTCTTTATTTTTCATTATTGGAATAATCTTCCAAAAATATGGAATGGAGAAAAATAGGTAGAATTGAAATTTCTAATAAAGAGATAGAAATTAAGAGTATTAAAATTCAGGACGAGATGGGTAAGATAAAAAGATTAAGAGTTTCAACTGTTTGGAGTGATTTTCAAAATTTTACAAGAGTTCCATGTATTGCAAATTTGTGTAAAGATGAAAAGGGATATATAGGAGTTCTAATAAAAGGGAAAAATGGTGGATTTGTTAAGATTGGCAAAAATTTTATTGTATGTCAAAGTTTGGTATTACCATTGAGTTCTATTGGGAAGACGAATTTAAAAAAACTTATTAAAAGAACTAATATTGATATTGTAGAAATTGAAGGATTATTATATGGTGTTGAAAAATGAAAAAGAAAAAGATTGACCCTGAAGAGATTATTTTGAAAATGAAAGAATTTTCTAAAGAAAAAAATATACCTATTTATCTTGTTGGTGGATATATAAGAGACAAAATTTTAAGAAAAAAGAGTAATGATATAGATTTTGTTATGGAGGAAGATGCTTTAAAAATTGCAGAAGAATTTGCCCAAAAATATGGATTTCCACAACCCATTTTTTATGGACGATTTGGAACTGCAATGATTGAAATAAATGGAGTAAAACTTGAATTTGCAACAGCAAGGAAAGAAAGTTATCCTGAAGATTCAAGGAAACCATTTGTTGAAAAAGCAACAATTTATCAAGATCTTGAAAGAAGAGATTTTACAATAAATGCTATTGCTAAAAATTTGATAACAGATGAAATTGTTGATCCATTTAAAGGAATTGATGATATAAAAAGAAAAATAATTAGAACTCCCATTGACCCTGATAAAACCTTTTTTGATGACCCTTTAAGAATTTTAAGGGGAATAAGATTTGCAACAAAATTTAAATTTGAAATTGAAGAAGGGACACTTAATGGTATGAAAAAGAATAAAGAAAGAATAAAAATTGTTAGTTGGGAGAGAATTGCAGATGAAATTATGAAAATTCTTGAGGCTTCAAAACCATCATATGGATTTTATTTAATGGATAAAATTGGTATTCTTGAAATAATATTACCAGAAATTTCTTCACTAAAAGAAAAAAGGACAGACCACCCATGTAAAGAATTATTTGACCATACATTAAAAACACTTGATAATATAAGCAAACATACAAAAAATGTTTATATCCGTCTTTCTGCACTATTACATGATATTGGCAAACCATATACATTAAAGGTTGAAAATGGAAAAGTAAGTTTTCATAGACATGAATTTGTTGGAGAAAAAATCTCATATAATGTATGTAAGAGATTAAAAATTAGTGAAGAAAATTCTAAATTTATAGGGAAACTTATAAGATACCATTTAAGACCACATTTACTTGCAAAGGAAAATCCTACGGATAATGCACTTAGAAGATTTATTAGAGAAATAGGCAAGGATATAAAAGCTCTTTTTATTCTTGCAAAAGCAGACCTTACAAGTAGAAATCCTTTGAAAGTGAAAAAGGCTCTTGAAAAACTTGAAAATCTTGAAAAAAGAATTAAAGAGATTAATAAAAAAGATAAATTGTCAACTTTTAAACTTGCTATAAATGGATTTATTATTATGGATATTTTAGGAATACCACAAGGTAAACAAGTTGGGTATGTAAAAAAGTCCCTTGAAAATCTTGTAATTGAAGGGAAAATAAGGAATAAAAAAAGAGAGTTAATAAAGTTTTTAAAATTAAATAAAGAAAAAATATTGAATGAATTAAAAAAAGAAAATTTTTAAAACTTTTTTATAAGAGATTTTTGGGTTATAATAAATCAAAAATGAAAAAGGAAATTCTTTGGGCGCCTTGGAGGATGGGTTATATTCTTGAAGCCAAAAAAGAAGGATGTTTTTTATGCTATGCTTTTAAATCAAAAAATTTTAAAAAGAATTATGTTATTAAAAAAAATAAAAATGCCTTTGTTATTATGAATATTTTCCCTTACAATAATGGACATTTAATGGTTGCACCAGCAAGACATATTGCTGAATTTGAACAATTAACAAAAGAGGAAATTCTTTCTATTAATAATTTAATTAAAAGGTCAATAATAGTCCTTAAAAATGTTTTAAAACCAGAGGGTTTTAATGTTGGAGTAAATATTGGGAAAGTGTCAGGTGCAGGAGTTGAATCTCATATACATTTTCATATTGTCCCAAGATGGACAGGAGATACAAATTTTATGCCAATAATCTCAAATACAAAAGTAATTCCTCAATCGCTTGATGAATTGTATAAAAAATTAAAAAGAGAATTTATAAAAGGATAAAAATGTACATTGCTGATTTTCATATTCATTCAAAATATAGTAGAGCAACAAGTAAAGATATGGAATTGGATAATCTTACAAAATGGGCAAAATATAAAGGGATAAATCTTCTCGGAACAGGTGATATAACTCATTTTTATTGGTTTTATGAATTGAAGAGAAATTTAAAAGAAACTGATAGATTTGGTATTTATAATTATAAAGGAATTGACTTTATTTTAACTGGTGAAGTATGCAATATTTTTGAATATAAAGGAGTAATAAAAAAGATACATAATATTTTATTTTTTTCAAGTTTTGAAAAAGTAGAAAAATTTAATAGAATAATTGAGAAATTTGGTGATTTGAATTCAGATGGAAGGCCGATATTACAACTTGAAGCAAAGGAATTACTCAAGATAATTAAGGAAGTGGATGAATTTGGTTTTATTGTCCCTGCCCACATATGGACTCCACATTTTTCCCTTTTTGGTTCAAACTCTGGATTTGATAATATTGAAGAATGTTTTGGTGAATTAACAAGTGAAATTTTTGCACTTGAAACAGGGTTAAGTAGTGATCCTGAAATGAATTGGAGAGTTTCAAAACTTGATAAATTTGCATTAATTTCAAACTCAGATGCTCATTCTCCATTAAAAATAGGAAGAGAAGCAAATATATTTTCTGAAAAATTTGATTTTAAAGAATTAATTGAAATTTTAAAAAATAAAAGATTTGAAATGACAATAGAATATTTTCCTGAAGAAGGGAAATATCATTATGATGGGCATAGAAATTGTAAAGTTTGTTTTTCACCCGAAGAAACAAGAAAAAATAATTATATATGTCCTGTCTGTGGGAAAAAATTAACTATAGGAGTTATGCATAGAGTAGAAAGTTTGGCTGATAGAGAGAATAATGAAAAGCCAGAAAAATATGTTCCTTTTAAAAAAATAGTTCCACTTGACCAAATAATAGCATGTGTAATGGGTAAAGAATCTTTATCACAGATAGTTCAAAAGATGTATTTAGAAATAGTAAATAAAGTTGGCCCTGAATTTGATATATTTCTGAAGATAGATGAAAATGAACTTGAGAAAAAAATTGATAAAAAAATTTTTGAAGGTATAAGAAATGTTAAGGAAGGAAATGTAATAATAAAACCAGGATATGATGGAGAATTTGGAAAGGTTGAAATTAAATTGGATTTATCTGAAAACCAAGAGCAGCAGACCCTTTTTTAATTATTTTTATCAGAAATTTCTTTTTAGGGAAAAATCTGTTTTGTTTAAAATAGTGTCTTTTTCCCTTTTACCTCTATCAATGATATATTTTTTACTAATTCAACTGAAAAGAATTTTTGTAAAAAAAATAAGATTGAAAGCAAAAATTATAAGTGTTGGGAATATTATAGTGGGTGGGGCAGGAAAAACATCTTTAGTTATCTATTTAATTAGAATTTTACAAAATAAGAGAAAAATAGGAGTGGTTTTTGGAAAGAAAAATAAGGATGAGGCAGAGTTAATTAGAAATAAATTTTCATCTGTTTTTGTAAGTAATGAAAAAAATATAAATGGATTAAAAAAAATTAGCGAGTTTTGTGATTTAATAATTATTGATGATGGTTTCCATTGTAATTGGATTAAAAAAGATTTGGATATTTTACTTATTGATTGTTCAAATCCATTTGATAATAAATTTTTAATTCCTGCCGGTCTTTTGAGAGAACCTTTATTTTCAATTAAAAGGGCAGACATAATTATTTTTTCGCATTCACATATGGTCAACGAGGAGAAAAAAAAAGAAATAATTAATTATTTCAAAAAATTTAATAAGCCATTATTTTTTTTTGATTTCAAAATAAAAGAGATAAAGAATAATATAAAAAGTTTGTCTCCTGAATATTTAAGAAATAAAAAAATACTGGCTTTTACAGGAATTGGGAATCCTTTTAATTTTTTTAATTTGATTTTAAATCAAAACCCAAAAATTTTATATTCTATTTCTTATCCAGACCATTATGATTACAAAAAAGAAGATATTGAAACAATTATAAAACTTGCAAAGGAAAAAAAAATTGATATAATTTTAACAACTGAAAAGGACTTTATTAAAATTAAGGGACAAAATTCTTTATTTTATTATATCACAATAGAAATGAGTATAAACCCTGTGGAGGAGTTAAATTTTGACAATTTAATTGAAAAAGTAATAAAATAATCCAAAAAGAGGAGGCACAATGAAAAAGTTTAATCCTAAAGAGTTTATAAAAGAAAAAATTGAGGAATTGAGGAAAAAGATTAAAGATAAAAGAGCACTTATAGCAACATCTGGAGGAGTTGATAGTGTTACATGTGCAGTTCTTACAAAAAAAGCAATTGGTGAGAATTTGGTTGTTTTTTTTATAGATGATGGATTAATGAGGGAAAATGAACCTGAAGAAGTGAGAAAAATTTTTGAGAAAATGAATATAAATGTTGAAATATGGGATGTTGCGGATAATTTTTTTGAGGCATTGAAAGGGAAAATTGATCCAGAAGAAAAAAGGAAAGCATTTAGGGATGTATTTTATAGAACATTGAGTCAGGCAGTAAGGAGTTATTCTGTAGATTTTTTAATTCAGGGAACAATTGCTGCTGATATAATTGAGACACAAAAAGGAATAAAAACACAACATAATGTATTGTCCCAGATAGGAATAAATCCATTACTACAATTTGGACTTACAATAATTGAACCACTTAAGGAATTATACAAAAATGAGGTAAGAATGGTTGCAAAAGCACTTGGATTACCTAAAAAAGTTTATGATAGAAAACCATTCCCTGGTCCAGGACTTGCTACAAGAATTATTGGTGAAGTTACAAGAGATAAAGTTGAAAAAATAAGAATTGCAACAAAAATAGTTGAATCAGAATTAAAAGAGAAGAAAATTTTTCAGGCATTTCCAGTTTTATTTTCAGACAAAGCTACAGGTATGATTGAAGGGAAGAGACTTTTAGGAGATATAATTGCTATAAGAGCAGTTGAATCAGTAGATGCCTTAACAGCAAAACCTGTTAAGATTTCGTGGAAAAGATTATATAAAATAAGGGATAGAATTTTAAAAGAAGTCCCTGGGGTTGTAAAAGTTGTATATGATATTACACCTAAACCTCCAAGCACAATTGAGTACGTATAATGGTAGGAATAGTAAAATATGGTGCTGGAAATATTTTTAGTGTTATGGCTTCAGTAAAAAAAATTAAAAAAGATTGTTATTTTATAGAAAATGAGGATGATATTGAAAAAGCAGAATATATTATTTTGCCAGGAGTTGGTAATTTTAGTGAAGGGATTGAATTCCTTAACAAAAGAAGATTAAATGAAAAAATAAAAGAAAAAATAAAAAATGGTGTTCCATTTTTAGGTATATGTCTTGGTCTTCAAATGCTTTTTGAATACAGTGAAGAAGGAAATAAAGAAGGTATGAAAATTTTAAAAGGGAAAGTCGTTAGATTTAAAAATATAAATTTAAAAATACCCCATATGGGATGGAATAGTTTAAAAATTTTAAAAAATAATTATTTATTAGAAGAAATTCCAGAAAATCCATATTTTTATTTTGCGCATTCTTATTATGTTTTACCAGAAGAAAATGATATAATATATGGCAAAACTGAATATGGAATAAATTTTTCCTCTTTAATTATTAAAGAAAATATTGTAGGTGTTCAATTTCATCCAGAGAAAAGTGGAGAAAATGGTTTAAAATTTATCAGAAATTTTCTTGAAAAAAAATGGTTGCAGTAAGGATTATTCCGTGTCTTGATGTTAAGGATGGAAAAGTAGTGAAAGGAGTTCATTTTGAAAATTTGAAAATTGCTGGTGATCCTGTAGAGAACGCCTCTTTTTATAGTAAAGAAGGCGCAGATGAAATTGTTTTTCTTGATATAAGTGCAACAATTGAAGGAAGAAAGACAATGGTTGATGTTGTAAGAAAAGTTGCAGAAGTTATTTTTATTCCCTTAACTGTTGGGGGTGGAATAAATTCAATTGAGGATATTGAAAAACTTTTATCAAATGGAGCGGACAAAATTTCAATAAATACTTCAGCAGTAAAAAATCCCAGAATAATTGAAGAAGGAGCAAAAAAATTTGGAAGTCAATGTATTGTTGTTGCTATTGATGCCAAAAAAGTAGGAGAAGGCAAATGGGAAGTATATATTGAAAGTGGAAAAACACCTACAGGAATGGATGTGATTGAATGGGCAAAAAAAATAGAATCTCTTGGGGCGGGTGAAATATTATTGACAAGTATAGATAAAGATGGTACTCAAGATGGATATGATATAGAATTAACAAGAAGTGTAAGTGAAAATGTAAATATTCCTGTAATTGCTTCGGGTGGAGCAGGGAAACTACAACATTTATATGATGCGATTGTTTTTGGTAAAGCAAACGCTGTTTTAATTGCCTCCCTTTTACATTTCAGAATATTAACTATCCCCCAGATAAAAAGTTATTTAAAAGAAAAAGGAATTGAAGTTAGATTATGAAGATTCTTATTATAGATGATGGAAATAAAGGAAATCTTATTCAAAGTTTAGGCCTTGCTAAAAACTTTTTAAATTCAGAAATTGATATTATTTCTTTTAGATTTAAAGGTTTTAACTATTTTCTTTACGGTGGAAGAGGTAAGTATTCTTTAATTCCTAAGTTTTTTAATATATTATGTTTTCTTAATCTTTATAAAATTGGCTATTCCATTTTGTATAAAAATATGGATAAAAAGCAGAAAGAAATAATTAAAAGAGATTATGACTTTATAATTAATACTGGTTCTTATCTTTCTGCAATAAGTATGATTATTTCAAAAATAAAAAGGGCAAAATATATTCAAATAATGCTTCCATCTTTTATCCCAATAAAAAAAATTGATTTTCTCATAATTCCTTACCATGATTTTTTGCGTTTGAAAAAAAAGAAATTGAAAAACTTAATAATAACAAATGGTTCATTAAATCCATTCACAAAAAAAGAACTTGAAGAAGAAGCCAAAATCCTTGAAAATTATATAGGCAAAAAATATAAAAAAATAATAGGTATTTTGATTGGTGGCAACGACCAGAATTATAAAATAGATGTTGCATGGTGTGAAAAATTTATTGAGCAACTTGAAAAATTAAAGAACAAATATGATATAATTTTAACAACTTCTAAGAGAACTGATTTTAATGTAATAGGTTTTTTAAAAGAAAAATTAAATAAATTTGAAAATTTAAAATATTTTGAAATTCCTTATGAAACAAAAATTTCTCATTATAAAGGAATTCTTGGGTTAAGTGATATAATTTTAGTCACAGAGGATAGTATAAATATGATTTTTGAAAGTTTAAGTGTAGGCAAGCCAGTTATAGTAATGGGAGTTAAAAGAAAAAAGAAAAAGTTGATATTTGATTATACTATTGAAAAACTTGTGAGAGAGAATTTTATAACTTATATTCCATACGAAAAAATATATACATTTGAAAATGAAATTTTAAATTCAAATAAAGGAAAAGAATTGAATGAGGCTATAAAATGTGTCCAAAAAATATTAGAGAGATTGAACTAAAAAAAATTCTTATTATTGGATTGAGTTGTCTTGGTGATAATCTACTTTTGACGCCTGCTATAAAAAGAATAAGAGATACATATAAAAAGGCAGAAATTGATATAGTTATTGGTCCAAGAGCAGTTGAGTTTGTTATAGAAAATCCTTGGTTTTCAAATTACATTGTTTATGACAAAAAAGAAAGTATATTTAAATTGATAAAAAAATTGAGAAAAAAAAGATATGATTTGATAGTTGATTTTAGAAATTCATTCATTCCATTCTTTTTAAGGTCTAAATATAAACTGACTTTTTTTAAAAAAGAATTTTTTAGTGAGAAATTTTACAGTCACGAGTGTGAAAGAATTATGAGTTTTATAGAACCTTTTTTTGGCAAAGGTGAAATAAAACTATATTTTCCTTATCCAACTAGTTATAAAGAAAAAATAAAAAATTTATTTAATGAAATTGGAATTAAGTCATCTGATTTAGTAGTTGTTTTAAATCCGGGAGCAAAATTTGAAGGTAAAAGATGGGGTAAAGAAAAGTTTGCACGACTTGCTGAAGAACTTATAAAAATTTATGGAGCGAAAATAATTATAAGTGGTTCAAAAGAGGAAAAAAATTTGACAAGAGAATTAAAAGAAATGATAGGAAAAAAAGGAGTTTTTGATTTTGGTGGAGAAACAAATTTAAGGGAACTTGCAGCGGTATATGAATTTTCTGACCTTGTTGTTTCAAATGATACAGGTTCAATGCATCTTGCATGTGCAGTTGGTGCCAATGTTGTTGCTATTTTTGGACCAAGTAATCCTTATAGATATGGACCGATTGGAGAGAAAAATTTTGTTGTTCATAGTGATATAGAATGTTTTCCGTGCAAAAAGGAAGCAAAATGTAAAATTAATTTTGAGTGTATGAAAAGAATAAGTATTGATGATGTTTTAAAATATTGCTACTTAATTCTTGACGAAAAGGAAAAAGGTAGATTATTTGAATTATGAAAATAATGCGAGTTTTACCTTCTATGGATTACGGTGGTATAGAAAGAGGTGTATATGATTTTTCAAAAAAAGCAGTTTTGCTTGGGAATGAAATTATAATTGTAAGTGGTCCTGGTAGATTTATCCCTTCTTTATTAGAAAAAGGCATAAGATGGTATAACCTTCCCATGGATAAAAAAAATCCTTACATTTTTTTAAAATCAATTTATAAATTAGGTAAAATTATAAAAGAAGAAAAGCCAGATATTATCCATTATCAAAGCAGATTTCCATGTTGGATTGGTTATTTCCTAATGAAAAGATTTCCAGATATACCTTATGTTACTAGTATTCACAGTTTTTCTCCTTTTCCATTATATAGCCAATCTGAAGGCAAAGGAGATGTTGTAATAGTTGTAAGTGAAGCATTAAAAAAATATGCAATAAAAAAATTAAAAGTCCCTGAAGATAAAATAAGGATTATTTATAATGGAATTGATATAGAGGATTTTTTTTTCAAAAGAAAAATTGAAAATAAAAATCAATGGAAAATAGGAATGGTTGGAAGGTTTTCCGTTTTAAAAGGTCATTTTTATTTTATAGAAGCAATTGAAAATCTTCTCAAAGATGGAATAAAAAATATTAAAGGATTAATATATGGAAGTGGAAGTTTAAGATTAAAAAAAAAGATTGAAAATTTAATTGCAAGAAAGAATTTAAATGATTATGTTGTAATAATTGAAGGGAAAAATAGCAAAGAAATTATGAAGGAAATAGATATTCTGGTAGTTCCTTCAATAAAACCAGAGGGATTTGGAAGGGTTATAGTTGAAGGAATGGTTTCAGGTATTCCTGTTATCGCTACAAATATTGGTGCCACATCTGAAATAATTAAAGATAATATTACGGGTTTTCTTGTTAATCCTCAAAATTCATGTGAAATTTCAGAAAAGGTAAAAAAAATTATAAGTAATTTAGAATTATATAAAAAAATTTCAGAAAATGGGCAAAGATACGCAATAGAAAATTTCTCTCTTGAAAAAATGGTGAGAGAAACATTGAATTTGTATGAAGAGGTTTTAAACACTTTTAAAAATAAACTATAATTAATCTTGATAATGAAGAAAAAGTAAAAATAAATTTTATGAAAATTTTGGTTATAAAAACTGGTGCACTTGGAGATATAATAATTGCTTCAACCTTTTTTCAAACAATTAGAGAAAACTTAAAAGAAGATAAAATTTATTTGTTAAGCAAAAAAATTTACAAAGAATTTGTTGAAGTATGTCCTATTTTGGAAAAGATTTTCTATTTACCAGAAAAATTTAATATTGTTGGTTTTTTAAAATTAATATTAAAACTAAGAAAAGAAAAATTTGATATTATTTTTGATATTCAAGGAAATTTAAAAACAAATGTTTATACATTTTTAATTGGTGGTAAAGAAAGATATGGATTTTATAGATTGAAAATAGGTAGAATTTTTTTGACAAAAGGGGTTAAGAAAGGTGAAAAGATAGATCCTGTGAATGGTGTTTTATCAATTTTGAAATTTTTAAAGATTGAAAAATATGTAAAGAAAATGAAAATATGGATATCAGAAGAAGAAAGAGTAAGATTTGATGAATTTTTTAAAAATTTTGGAGTTAGTGAGAATAAGAAAATAATTGCTATCCATCCTTTAAGCGGAAGTGGCTGGATTACAAGGAGATGGTTAAAAGAAAATTTTGCTATGCTTTCTGATAAATTGATTGAAGATGGATATCAAGTAATTTTTATTGGTTCAGGAGAAGAAAATTATGTAAATGATATTATATTAAAGATGAAAAATAAACCAATAAATCTTATAAATAAAACAAATTTATTTCAACTCTCTCTTTTACTTGAAAGATCTTCTCTTTTAATTACAGGAGATTCAGGACCACTTCATATTGGAGTTGCTTCAGGAACAAAAGTTCTTGGAATTTTTGGGTCTTCTGATCCTATAATTCATTCGCCACCAGATGCTTATTATATTTATAAAAAGGTTAGTTGTAGTCCCTGCCATAAGAAAATATGTAAAAGTATGAAATGTATGAAAGAAATAAAAGTTGAGGAAGTATATAAAAAAATCAAGGAGATTTTAGAAAATGGAAGGAGTATCAATAATAATCCCAAACTATAATGGGAAAGAATTGTTAAGGAAAAATTTACCAAGTGTAATCAAAGCAGTAGAAAAACATAATAAAAATGATGAAATAATAGTTGTTGATAATGGGAGTTCTGATGGAAGTATAGAGTTTTTAAAAGAAAATTATCCAAACGTAAAAATAATCAAGTTAAATGAGAATAAAGGTTTTGGCGAGGCATGTAATATCGGAATTAAAGAAAGTAAAAATAAATTTGTAATTCTTTTAAATAACGATGTTTATGTTGATGTAAATTTTATAGAACCACTTTTAAAACATTTTTCAGATAGTTCTGTTTTTTCCGTAAGTTCTGTTTCTCTTGGGAGAGATAATAAAAAAAAGAAAATACCACAAAAGGCAATTGAAGTTGAATGGTGTTGTGCTGGCTATACTGCTTATGATAAAGAAAAATTTTTATATCTTGGTGGTTTTCATCCAATTTATTTCCCATTTTATTGTGAAGATAGAGATATAGGATATAGAGCAAAAAAGATTGGATGGAAGAATATAATTGAACCAAAAAGCATTGTTTACCATGATGGAGAAATAACATCAAAAAAATTAGATAAAAAATATGTTGAATATATAAAATTTAGAAATAGATGTATCTTTTATCTTACTTGTTATGACAATTCATTTTTAATTTTTTGGTCTATTTTAAAACTATTTTTTAATCACTTCTTTGCCTTTAAATGGCATTCATTTATTTCACTATGGTGGTTAATCAAAAATTATGATAAAATTCGGGAAAAGAAGGATATTAAGATATGGTAGAAAAAAATTCACTTGTAAGTATTATAATTCCTACATATAACAGAGCAAATTTAGTTCAAAGGGCTATAAAAAGTGTTTTAACTCAAACATATAAAAATATTGAAATAATTGTTGTGGATGATGGCTCAGAGGATAATACAGAAGAAATTGTAAGAGAATTTAATGATGAGAGAATAAAATATATAAGAAATAAAGAAAATAAGGGAGTTGCTGCATCAAGAAATATTGGGTTAAAATTTTCAAAAGGAAAGTATATAACATTTCTTGATTCTGATGATGAATTTTTACCAGAAAAAATAGAAAAACAAGTAGAATTTTTGAAGCAGAGAGAAGAGTTAGATTTTGTGGTTTGTGAAGGTTGTAGAAAAAATGAAAATAATGAAATAAAATTAAGAAGAAAGACATATTCACTTTTACAAGTTTTGATAAAAAAAGATGCTTTTGAAAAAATTGGTAATTTTGACGAAAATTTCTATTTTGCAGATGATACTGACATACTAATAAGAATGATGTATTTTCTCAAATATGATAAAATTAATGAGATTCTTGTGATAATTCATAACACCCCGGGTTCATTATCAAGTAAAGAAGATTTTTCTTCATTGATAAAGAAAATAAATGATAAAAAATTAATAGTTAAAAAGTATAAAAATTTACTCACCTCATCTAAAATTTCACATTATTATTATTCAATTGGAAAAGATTATTTAAAATTAAAAAATTATTTAATTGCCTGTAAATATTTTATAAAAAGTTATATTTTAAATCCATTTAATTTTGAGCCAATTTGGAAAATTTTAAGATGTTTTATTTTCTGGTTTTTTAAAAATGGCAAAAATTTTATTTGTAAATAGACCAGATAGTATAGAAAAGAAAGGTGGAGATTATTTTACGATGCTTGAAACTATGAAGTATGTTGAGAGAAATGGTTTTAATGTTTTATCTCTTTTGAATTATCCACCAGATAAAAAAATTGATGTTGATTTAATTCATATATTTAACCTTGGAACTGCAAAATTTACATATGAATGGGTTAAATATGCTAAAAAATATAATATTCCAATAATCCTTTTAACAATTTACCGGAAAAGCAATCCATTTAAGAATAAAAAATTGATTAATATTTTTTCACTTGATAAATGGGCAAGAAAGGAATATATAAGAAGTTTTTTTACACCTTTTGAGAAACTGCAAGAAAAATATATTATACAGAAGAAAATTGTGGAGGAAGTTAATTTTTTAATTACATATACCAACTTGGAAAAAGAACTTATTAAAGAAAAATTTAATGTAAATATAGATTATAAAACAGAAATTATTCATCATGGAATTGATGAAGATAAATTTCCAGAAATTCCTAAAAATAATAAAAGAGATTTAATAATTCAAATTGGAGCAATTGGGCCAGGGAAAAATCAATTTTCAACGATTAAAGCCACATTTAATTTAGGAATACCAGTTTATATTATTGGAAGAATAGAAGATAAAAAATATTATAATTATTGTAAAAAATTTGCAAGTAAATCTAAAAATATTTTTTTTGTTTCTGAAATTTCGCATAAAGATGTGATAGAGTTTTTTAAAAAAGCCAAAGTTCATGTTTTACCAAGTTGGAAAGAAGTTATACCCAGAGTAAATCTTGAAGCATCAGCAATGGGCTGTAATATAGTAACAACAACAGAAAGTTATGAGAGAGAAATTTATGGAGAAGATGCATGGTATTGTAAACCTTATGATATTAAAAATTTAAAAAAATCTATTCTTGAAGCATATAATTCACCTTTAAATATGAAACTTGCAAATAAAATAAGAAGTGAATACACAAGAAAAAAAGCGGTTGAAAAATTGATAAAATTTTATTTAAGTATATTAAATAAACAATGGTAACAAAAGTTTTTCTATTAATATTCATGTTGGTGACTTTTTTTATCATAAATAATCAAATTAAAATTTTAAAAAAGCGGAGAAAAAATAGGAAATTTTACTTAATAACAGAAAAATTGTATTTGAAGTTGAAAGACAAATATGGAAAAAATGGATGTTTGGATTTTACTTATAATAATTTTAATCTAATATTTCCAATATATACTCATAAAGAAGAAATAGAATGTTTTATAGTTGAATTTGTAGATTTCGTTTTACCGGTCCTACCATTTGAAATTTTTGATAAGAAAGAAAAGAAAGAAATTTTAAAATATTGTTGTAGGGAATACTCTTATTTTTACAAAGAAGTAATGGTGAATGAAGGTGATATAGTAATAGATGGTGGAGCACATATGGGTATTTTTTCTGCTCTTGCTTCTGCTTTAGGAGGCAGAGTTTATGCTTTTGAACCCATTTCTGAAATGAGAGAGAGATATCTTTCAAAAATTGCTGAGTTAAATAAAAATATTTATATTATTCCTTATGCTTTATCAAATAGAGATGGGCAAATTGAAATAGAAATACCGAATTTTGGAAACTCAATTTCTGCTTTTGGTACTTCCTCAATAATAAGAAAATTTCAAAATTCAAGAAAAGAAAAAATAGAAACTATAACTATTGATAAATTTGTAGAGAAAAACAATATTAAAAGGATTGATTTTATTAAAGCAGATATAGAAGGAGCAGAAAGGTTGATGTTGCAAGGCGCTTATAATGTCCTTAAAAATTTTGCTCCAAAACTTTCAATATGCACATATCATTTACCCGATGATAAAAAAGTTTTAACAGAATTAATTTTAAAAGCAAATCCTAATTATAAAATCATATATGGAAAGAAAAAACTATACGCATACGTATAAAACAAAGATAACAATTTTTATCCCTTCACTATACGGTGGCGGAGCAGAAAAAGCGTTTTTGAATATTGCCAAAACTTTATTTCAAAAAAAATTTAATGTAAATATCGTTTTGTTTAGATTTGAAGGAGATTATATTGAATTATTACCGAAAGAAATAAAAATTTTTGAATTGTTTCCTAAACGAAAAAAAATTAAAAAATATATTGTCACAAAACTCTCAAATCTTGTTTTACCAAAAATTTTGCTTAAAAAATTTCAGTATTTTTTATTATATATTTTAGGTATAATTACATTAAACAAAAAATTGAGATATTTAGGGAAATATAATCTTTTGTCTCTTGAATTTGTGAAATATATAAAAAAAGAAAAACCCAATATCATTCTTTCTGCACTTATCCCTGCAAATATTATTTCTCTCCTTTCCAAAATTCATTTAGGGCAATTTTTAAGAATAATTATTTCTGAACGAAATACAATAACATCCTTATTGAAGAATAAAACTGATAGAAATATTTGGTTAAGTTTAATTTCTGAATTATATCCAAAGAGTAATGGTATTATTGCTGTTTCATATGGAGTTGCAAATGATTTATTAAAAATATTAAATGGCTGTGAAGGAAAAATAAAAGTTATTTATAATCCAGTATCTATTGAGGAAATTTTAGAAAAATCTAAAGAACCTATTAACCATCCATTTTTCAAGGAAAAAGTTCCTGTAATTTTATCATGTGGAAGATTACATCCCCAGAAAGATTTTACAACATTAATTAAAGCATTTTCAATCCTTTGTAAAAATATAGATGCAAGATTAATAATACTTGGAAAAGGTAGTGAAAAAATGAAACTTAAAAAATTAATAAGAGAACTCGGAATTGAAGAGAAAGTTGATTTGCCAGGTTTTGTTTTAAATCCTTATCCATATATGAAAAATGCATCTGTTTTTGTTTTATCCTCTATTTATGAAGGTCTTTCCAATGTAATAATTGAAGCCCTTGCCTGTGGATGTCCTGTTGTTTCAACTGATTGTCCAAGTGGTCCAAGGGAAATACTTGAAAATGGAAAATACGGAAAACTTGTTCCTGTTAAAGATTATCAAAAATTAGCCCAAGCAATTTTAGATACTATTAATAATCCCCCAAATCCACAGTTTTTAATAAAACGGGCAATGGACTTTTCATCAGATTTAATTATTCAAGAATATATTAAATTTATAAATGAAATATTGAAATGAAAATAACCATATTTACACCTGTTTATGGAAGAAAAAATGCAACTTTTAAAACAATAGAAAGTATACATAAAAATACAGATTATCCATTTGAACATATAATTATAAACAACAATTTCCCATATCCTGATGGAACCGATGAAATACTTGAAGAATTGAAAACAAAATACAAAAATATAAAGATAATAAAAAATGATATAAATAAAGGTTTAGCATTATCTCATTACCAAACATTAAAAGAATCTGATAGCGATATTTATATAAAAATTGATAATGATATTGAGGTAATAACCAAAAACTATCTTGAAATAATTGTTGAAATATATAGAAATCTTGGAGAAATATGGGTTCTTGGAGGTACGATTACAAATATCTTTTATAAATTTAAGATTTTAAATATTTTTAGTTGTTGCAACTATACAATAGAACAATTAACCCATGTTTCACCACCATTTTGTATAACTCCCCAAAAAATTATTCAAAAAATTGGATATAGTAACCCCTTTTTATCTTTAAGAGCACATGAGGCTGCTAATTTTTCTAAAAAATTATTAAAAAATGGTTTTAAAATTGGCAGAATAAAAGAAATTATTGGAGAATTATTGCATGAGGATTATACACATGAATATAAAAAAATAACAGAAGAAAATACAAAATTTAGATATAGTTTAGAATTACATAACTATGTTAAGAGCAAAATAAGATGAGATATGTGAACGAATATAAAGTTATATTTATAATTAAGGGATGCAATAAGGTTAAAGATGTTTATAAAAGAATGTTTTTTTCAAATCTTTCAATTTTATTAAAAAGGTTTTCAGGTTTTAAAATAAATGTTTATCCGGAAAATTATAAAGTATTTACAGAAATCCCATTGGAATATATATCAAAAGAAAATTTGAAAGAATGTGTATCTTTATTTAAAAGGAGGGTTTTTAAAGTTGGAAGAAATTTGCCATTAAAAGAGGGTATTTTTGTTATTAAAAGTAATATCTGGGATTTAAATGAGGAAAACTTATATTATACCCTTATTCAACTTCATCGGTTATCCTTTTATGCACCTGTAAATTTTAAATTTTTTTCAGAAATTGATAAAAATTTATTGAAGGAAAAAATAAATTTTTTACCTGAAATAGAAGAAAAAATTAATAAAATGATTGAGTATGACAATGAACTTCTTTTATTTATTAAAAAAATAGAAAAAACAAGATTAGAACCATTTTTGTGGGGTAAAAGAATTGGAACTATAAAAAAGGAGTGGAAGGATAAAATTGAAAAATTTTTAAATTTTATTAAAATTTTTATCTAAAAATGAAAAAGGTCCTTGTTATTGGTCCAAATTATATAGGAGATGTTTTATTTACAACACCTGCAGTAAGAACAATAAAATTGAATCTTCCAGATTCATATATTGTTTATTTTACAAGAAAAAAATATGGTGCATTACCAGTTCTCCAGGATAACCCTGATATAAATGAAATAATTGCTTACGAAAACAGAATGACTCCTTTTTATTTATTTTATAAAATAAAAAGAAAAAAATTTGATATCGCCTTTGTTTTTGCCCCAGGACTTAAAAGAGCATTTATCCCATATTTGTGTAATATTAAAGAAAGGATTGGATACATAAATAAAAAAAGAAAAAGATTTAAATACCTTTTTACAAAATCAATTGATGAACCAGATAAAAATCAAATTCATAGAGTTGTTTATTATAAAAAACTTGTTGATTTCTACTTTGGAACAGATTTTAAAGTTTCTCATTATGTATTCCACATTCCCGCAGAAATTGAGGAAAAAGTGAAAGAAAAAATGAAAGAGTATAAAAATTGTTATCCTTTAATATGTTTTCATCCATTTTGTGGATACCAGTGGCCTGTTGAAAATTTTATTAAACTTGGGAATTTAATCAAGTCATATTTCCCAAATTCAAAAATAATTATAACTGGAACAAAAAAGAAAGAAGAATTTGAAATATGTGAAAAGGTTTATAATTCTATAAGAGAAATTTCAGTTTCTTTTGTTGGAAAAACAAATTTAAAAGAACTTGTTTCTATTTTTAAAAATTGTGATTTACTTGTCATAGGAGATACAGGTCCGTTACATCTGGCTTGTGCAGTCAAGGTTCCAGTTATTGCTCTTTTTGGAGGTAGTTCGCCTAAAGTTTTTGGGCCTTTTGGAAATGAAAAATCATCTGTTATTTATAAAAATAAAATAGAAGAAATATCACCTAAAGAAGTATTTGAAAAAATCAAAGAGTTATTAAAATGAGAGTAAATATATTATCTTCTGTTGATAAAAGACCAAGTGGAGTGAACAGAAATCTTATTGAATTTGGAAATTATTTATTTTCAAAGGGACATGAAGTTCTCATTATAAAAGCAATAAATAGAGGTTATTATAATAATAAAAGGGATAAATTTGAAAGAAAAGCAAGAGAATTACTTTATATTTTATCTGGAAAAAGAATAAGGAGAATAAAAAAACTTCCATGGATTGATTTAAAATGTCCTGCTATAACTATACCCTCATTTAATGAAAAGTATCTCTTCCCTTCTGATATTATATTTTTTTCATTTGAATATCTTCTTCCAGTTGTGACAAAACTACCAGAAAAATATGGCAAAAAAGTTTTTAGAATCTGTAATATATTTTTTGCTGAAAGAGTTAATTATATTCCTGAAAATATTTATCTTGTGGCAAATTCAACTTTAGTTAAAAAATTACTTGAAGAAAGATTAAAAAGGGAAGTATTTTTACTTTTAAATAGTGTGAATACAAAAATTTTTAATAATCCCTATAAAAGAGAAAAAGTAAAAAGAATTGGAATGTTTTTTTATAATAAAAGACCAAAACATAAAGGAATGGAAGATGGTTTTTGGGTTATGGAGCAACTATATAAAATTTATCCACATCTAAAATTTCAGGTTGTTGGTGAATGGAGAGAAAATTGGATCCCTAAATTTGTTGAATTTTTTAATGGAACAAAAATAGAAAATCTTGTTAATTTTTATAGAAATACAGATGTTTTTATCTATACAAGTAAGAAAGATGCTTGTCCTAATCCTCCTTTAGAAGCAATGGCATGTAGATGTGCAGTTGTTACTACAGAAGTTGGAGCAATACCAGATTATACAGAAAAGGGGAAATCTGCAATAGTTGTTGATATAGGAGATAAAGAGGGTATTTTAAAAGGTGTTATTAATTTGATTGAGAATAACCATTATTTTAGAAGGATATCAGAAGAAGGATATAAAAAAATTCAGGAATTTAATATTGAAAAACAAGGAGAAAAGTTAGAAGAATTTTTATATAATATTGTTAATAATTAGTAAATCTTTCCACTTTATAGCATTCCCTTTAATTAATTTCAGTAATTCATTCAGATATTCATAATTATTTTTTGCTTCATTTGCCCAATGAATTACAATTGGTATAATAATTTTTATTTTTATCTCATTTTCTTTTAAAAATTTATAAATTTCAAAGCAACTATTACATAAAGGTCTGTAAGTGGTAACATATATGGAATTTTCAAAAAAACAAGGTGTGACTTTATACCCGAGATTTTTTGTAGATGAAGGGCCTCCGGTAATAATTTTAAAATATTTTGATATAATTTTATATGAAATTAGGTCAATTTCGTCAAAAGGCGGTATGAAAGCAATAGGATATAATTCTAAACTTTTAAATATTTTTAAACCATTTATAATTTTTTCTTCTGCCTCTTTTTCATCTATCCCTGCAAATTCTTTATTTTTTCCAAATGTAACAGTTTGATGAGTATAACCGTGCATCCCTATCTCTATTAATGGATGATTAATTATTTTTATGTCTTCTTTTTCTAAAATTTTGTATTTTGTATTTAAAGGATTTTTTCTGTCTAAACTTAATTTTGGAACAATTCCACAAAGATAAGGTATTTCATATTTTTCTAATATGTCATTAAATTTTTTGAATTTTTCATTGTCAAATTCCCAATGCGGAAAATCATCTACTCTGATTAAAAATAAAGGATTTTCTTTTTTTTCTTTAATCCCTTTAAATTTACAAAATATTTCTCTTATTAAAAGTATATAAGAAAGAAAATGAAACATTTGAGAGTTTTTAAATTTTTTAAGATTTAAAATTATTCTATAAAAAGAAAATTTAGGAATAAACTCCGTTGAGAAATTATATTTTTCTAAAAATTCTTCAATTTCAATTTCATTTTCATATAGACCGAAAAGAACATATTTAAAAGTGTTGATATTTTCTATTTTTCTCATCTCTCATTTAATTATATAAAGTAAATTTTGTATTTTCAATCTTAAACTTTGGTGTTAAAATAATCTTGGATAGCAGGAAATATTGGATAAAAATGGCATAAAATATTTAAGAGATTTAAAAATGATAAACAAAAAAGATTCAATTTTTAGTTTAATAGAAAAGAAGTGATTAACTTTTAAAAATCGTGTTTTTTGGTGTGTTTTAAAAATAAAAAATTATAAAAATGGAAAAATTTTTAATTACTGGTGGATGTGGATTTATTGGTTCTCATTTAGCAGAAGAACTCATTAAAAAAAATAAAAAAGTAATAATTATAGATGACCTTTCAACAGGAAATTTAAAAAATATTTTAAATATTTTAACTCATCCAAATCTAACATTAATCATAGATACTATACTAAATAGTTTTATTCTTGAAGAATTAATTAAAAAAGTTGATTTTGTTTTCCATCTGGCAGCAATAGTTGGAGTAAAAAAAGTCATTGAAAACCCAATTTTATCAATTATTGTAAACATAGAGGGAACTTACAATGTTTTAAAACACTGTGCAAAATACAAGAAGAAAGTTTTAATCGCTTCAACATCTGAAATATATGGAAAGAGTAAAGATGTGCCATTTTCAGAAGAAGCGGATATTATTATAGGTTCAACAAAAAAGAAAAGATGGTCATATGCATGTACTAAAGCAATTGATGAGTTTTTATCTTTTGCCTTTTATGAAGAGCATAAATTGCCTGTTATTGTTGTAAGATTGTTTAATACAGTTGGACCAAGACAATCAGAAAGATATGGGATGGTTATTCCAAGATTTGTTAAACAGGCATTAACTGGAAATCCAATTACTGTTTTTGGGAATGGTGAACAATCAAGGTGTTTCATTCATGTAAAAGATGTTGTTCAATGTTTGATAAAATTGATAGAGAAAGAGGAGAGTTTTGGAGAGATTTTTAATATTGGTAGTTGTGAAGAAATAAAAATAAAAGACCTAGCCTTTCTTGTAAAAGAATTAGCAAAAAGTTCTTCTGAAATTGTATTTGTTAATCCTCAGGAAATTTATGATAAAGGATTTGAAGATATGGAAAGAAGATTACCTGATATAAGTAAGATAAAAAAATTAATTGATTTTAAACCATCATATGGAATAAGAGAAATAATTGAAGATGTTATTGAATTTTATAAAACCTCAAACTCATTTTTAATTATTTAACTAATTACTTGGTAAAATGATAAAAAGAAGAATTGAGAAAAAAGATTTGGTGCTTATGGCAATATTGTTTTTTGCTTTCTTATTAAGGGTTATTTACTTATATTTTCTCAAAGATACTGTATTTTTTGACCCTTATATTATGGATAAACATGATCAAAAAACCTTCATTTTATGGGCAGAACAGATTTTAAAACATCCATTTTATGTAGATGGTAAAGTTTTTTATATGGCTCCTTTTTACCCATACTTTTTAACTTTTATTTATCTTTTAACAGGAGGTAATTTGATAGGAATATATTTAATCCAGATTTTAATAGATGTTTTTTTATGTTATTTGGTTTATTTACTCGGGAAAATTATTATTGATGAAAAAACTGGTTTAATTTCTTGTTTTCTTTGCTCTTTTTATAAAACTTTTATTGTTTATTCAGTTACAATTTTAAGCGACTCTCTTATAACTTTTCTTTATGTAGCCTTTATTACATCACTTTATATTTCACTTAAGAAAAAAAATTTAAGATATTGGATATTAACAGGAATTATGCTTGGTTTTTCTGCACTTGCAAAACCTACAATTGGTATTTTTCTTCCTTTTTTATTTCTTGGACTTTTAATTTATAAGGAGAATGTTGTCAATTTTAAAATTTCTCCTTTAAAACAAAAAGTTTTTATATTTTTTCTTTTGATTTTAATCAGCGGATTTATTATTTTGCCTGTGACTTTAAGAAATTGGTTTGTTGGGAAAATATTTGTTCCTATTTGTTCAAATGGACCTATAAATTGGAGAATAGGTAATAGTTCAGATTCAATTGGTCTTTTTTGTTATCCAAAAGGAGATTTGTTGTCACCTTTTTCAGTTGAATTTTGGAAACTATTTTTAAAAAAGTTAAATCTCTTTTTTACAAGTTATGAATGGCCACAGAATTTGAATGTTTATCTTATGGAAAGAATAATACCTTCTTTAAAATTTTCCTTTATAAGGTTTGGATTTATAGTTCCTTTAGGTATTGTTGGATTATTTTTACTTTTTAAAGATTTTAGGAAGAATTTTTTATTTATTGCCTTTACATTTTCAAATATTTTATGGGTTGTGTTATTTTTCATAACTGATAGGTATAGATTACCAGCGGTTGCCTGCCTTTCAATTTCTGCCTCATATTTACTTACATGGGGATACAAGGAAATATTTGAAAATAAAAAAATTCTCCTTCCTTTTATTCTTTTCCTTTTTTCTTTTATATTTGCCTATATTTATAATAATTCCCCAGAGGAAATTCTAACTCCTGAAAGTAAAAAAATTTTTAGTTATTTAAGTGCCAAAGGTATAGAAAAGGATTTAAGAGAAAGAAAGATAGAAAATGCCTATAAAAAAGCAGTGCAGTTATTAAAAATTTCTCCTTATGAACCAAGAAGTAATTTTCTTATGGCTATTGTTTATTATGAAATGGGAAATAAAGAAAAGACAATTGAATATTTAAGAAGAACTTTTGAATTTGATAAAGAATTTGAACCTGCAAAAAAATTTTTGAACGAGATAATAAATAAGAAATGAAAAAAATTTTCATTATTATCATCAGTTCAAAATGCAATTGTTTCTTCGTTCACAATTATAGAAGATTTGGTTTATGAGATTGAGAATATTTTTAATGAGGAAAATAAGATATTTTCTAAAGTGGCAAAGAAAATCAATATTGAAAAAAAGAGAAAAATAGAGGAAAATATTAAAGAAATAGTAGATTTAAAATAAAAATGGTTGATAAATTTTTAAGTGAAGAAGAGGTTTATAAAAAGTGTAAAAAAGAATTAGAGAAAAAAGATTTTAAAAATAAAAAAGTTATAGTGATTATTCCTGACAATACTCGTTCAGGGCCTACTCATATTTTTTTTAAAGCAATAATTGATATTTTAATTAATAAAACTAAAAAAATTGATTTTTTAATTGCTCTTGGAACTCATCCTTTGATGTCGGAAAAAGAATTAAATAATTTTCTTAATTTAAAAGGAGAGGAAAAATTTGTAAATATATATCAACATCAATGGGATAAAGCAGAAAATTTAAAGACAATAGGAATTATAGAAAAGGAAGTTATAAAAAAAGTAAGTAAGGGACTTATGGAAGAAAATATTGAAATAAAAGTAAATTCTTTGATTTTTAATTATGATGAGATAATAATTTACGGCCCTGTTTTTCCCCACGAAGTAGTTGGTTTTTCTGGTGGATATAAGTATTTTTTTCCTGGGATTTCAGGTCCGGAATTTTTAAATAAGTTTCATTGGCTTGGCGCTTTAATTACAAATCCAAAAATAAATGGCTTTAAGAAAACACCTGTGAGAGATTTAATAAATATTGCTTCTAAATTTATAAAAATTCCTAAAACATTAATTTGTAGTGTGATTAAAGAAAAAAGGATTTACGGTCTCTTTATAGGAAATAATAGGGCTTGGGAGAAAGCAGCGGATTTGTCTTCAAAATTAAATATAAAATATGTTGACAAATCATACAAATTTGTAATCTCTATCGCACCTGAAATGTATAAGGATATATGGACGGCTGGGAAATGTATGTATAAACTTGAACCAGTAGTTGAGGATGGAGGTAAACTTATCATTTTTGCTCCTCATGTTAAAGAGATTTCATATACACATGGGAAATATATTGAAAAAATTGGTTATCATACAAGGGATTACTTTTTAAAACAATGGGAAAAATTTAAAAAATTTCCTGGTTGTATTCTTGCTCATTCCACTCATGTAAAAGGAATAGGAACATATATAAATGGTATTGAAAAACCAAGAATAGAGGTTATATTAGCAACATCTATACCAGAAAGTATTTGCAAAAAAATAAATTTAGGGTATATAGATTATAATAAAATTAAAATAGAAGAATATGAAAACAGAGAAAATGAAGGAATACTTGTTGTTAAAAATGCAGGAGAAATTTTATATAGAAGAAAAGATGGTTATATTCCAGACATAGATAAATTATATTCAAAATGAAATACAAAATTGGTATTGTTAATTCAACAAGTTTTGGAATAATTTATAAGGAACATATTGAAAAGTTAAGAGAATTTTTTATTGTAGAAAGAATTAATTTCCCTTTTGATATTTCTGAAAAAAGGATTATTGAAACATTAAAAGAATTTGATGGTTTGATAGTAGGACTAACTCCATTTTACTCTAAAGAAATTCTTAAAAATTTAGAAAAACTTATAGTTATAGCAAGACATGGAATAGCAGACAGTAATATTGACTTAAATGCAGCAACTGAATTTGGAATTATTGTTTGTAGATTTCCACTTGCAATACAAAGAGAGTCAATGGCAGAATATACAGTCGCTCTTATACTTATATTAGCAAGAAAATTAAATCAGAATTATGAATTTTTAAAGAATGAAATATGGGGTAGAAGAATTGAACTTGTTGGTATTGAATTAAAAGGGAAAAACGCGGGAATTATTGGTCTGGGAAATGTTGGTTCAAGAGTATGTGAAATTTTAAAAAATGGTTTTGGAATGAATATATATGCAAATGACCCATTTTTAAAGAATGAAGAAATAAAAGAAAAAGGGGCTATCCCTATAAATCTTAATGAGTTGTATAAGATTTCAGATATTATTTCATTTCATTGTCCTTTAAATGATAAAACTTATCATATGGTAAAAGATAAAGAATTTTCAGAAATGAAAGAAGGAGTTATAATTGTAAATACTTCTCATAGAGATTTAATTGAAGAAAAATCATTGATAAAATATCTAAAATCAGGGAAAATTGGTGGATATGCTGAGGATGCGATTGAAATTAAGCAAATAGTGAAAGAAAATCCATTATTAAAATTTAAAAATGTTGTTATAATGCCACATCTTGGAAGATATACATATGAAGCAATAAAAGAAATGGGAGAAGTCACTGTTGAAAATTTAAAAAGGATTTTTTTAGAGAAGAGATTACCTGATTATATAGAAAATCCAGAAGTGAAACCTAAAATAGATTTAAAGAAGGTATAATTTTATTAAAGAGGGCCGGAGTGGTGGAACTGGCAGACGCGCCGGACTCAAAATCCGGTGGAGCTCAAACTCCGTGAGGGTTCAAATCCCTCCTCCGGCATAATTTAAACTATGATAAAAAAAGAAATTATAGAAAAAATATCAGAAAATACAGGCTTAAATAAAGTAATTGTTAAGAGAGTAGTTGATGAATTTCTGAAAGTTTTATCAATTGCTTTTTCTAATAAGGAAAGAGTAGAATTGAGAAATTTTGGCGTTTTTAATTTTAAAAAAACTAAATTGAAAAAAGCAAGAAACCCTAAAACAGGCCAAACAGTTATTATTCCAGAAAGATTAAAAATTGTGTTTAAACCTTCCAAAAAAATAAAAATTTAGTTTTCTTTTAAGTTCAAAATTACAGGCAATTTATCGTATAAAGAAACTTTTTTGTAAAATTCTTTAAATTTAGGGTATATTTCTGGAGAAATTTCAAATTCATTAATTTGAAATATTCTGTGAATTTTAAAGCCAGAATTTATTTTTTCTATATTTAAAGTAAATACTCCAAATTCTTCTTCTATTTTAAATGTGTCAGGCATTGTCTCTATTTCAAAATTGTCTGGTATTTTATACTCTATTATTTCTTCTTTTCTAAAATTGTACCCCAATCTTAAAGGATACTTTCTTTCTTCTAGAGAAACAATAGACAGATCCACTAATTTATCTATAAGAATGGGTTGGAATATAATTTTATTTTTTACTCTTATTCCATAACCTGAAGTAAAAAATTCATATTTTTCAATAAGTTGATTCTCAAGTGATTCAAGGCCAATTATATCAAAAGAAATTAATTTTGTTCCAGGTAAAATAGAATTAAGTTCTCTCAATAAATTTCTTTCCCTTTCCACTTGTTTTAAATATCTAAAAGAATTTCTTAAAGCAGCCTCAAAAATACCTTTTGGAATTATTTGGGTCTTTCCATTCACATTTCCGTTTTCATCAATAATTGCCTTAATTTCTCTCTTTCTTAAATTTTTATCAGATGGGAAAACAGGAATTTTGAAAAGTTCCGGTTCTTCTTTACATATAAGTGTATATTTTCCCTGTTCTGATGGTGGTATATATGGATATTTTATTACTTCAGATGTTGGATCTAAGAAAATATAATTATTTTCTTGTGGTATGGCAAGAATAGCATGATTAAATTGTCCTGGAAATGGAATTTCTTTTTCTATATTTGTATCGGTATTTACTAATGATAAATATGACTTTATCCCTACTATTTCAAGCATTTTTTTAAGTAAATTTGCTTTATCTTTACAATCACCATATTTTGCTTTTAATACTTCTTCAGGAGAATGGGGTTTATATCCATGAATTCCTATTTCAAGACCCACATATCTTATATTAGAGCAGACATAATTATAAAGCGTAATAATTTTTTCTTCATCCGATTTTTTATTTTCTACTAATTTTTCCACAAGATTTTTTATTTCATTATTTTTTTCCTTTTTATCTTTTGTTATTTCATAAAACCACTTTCCAATTTCACTCCATGAATTGAAAGTTGAAATATAAACTTTTGGAACAATTTCATTTAATGGTGGCATCAAAATTTCTTCAATAATTGGTGGGACGTTTCTTTTTTCCCAAATGTAAGTGATATAACCAAATTTTTCTTTTTTTTCAGTTAATTTTATATCTTTTTCAAATATATTAATTTTTATTTTTTTAGGAACTTTAAGTTCATACCTTGTAAGTAAAAATGGTTCTGTGGACTGAAAATAAAAACCATCCCAAAAATGTTTTTCAATAAGTGGCTTAAATGTATAAATTACATATTTATATTCAATAATACTTCCTATTTCAACTCCAGGAAAATTTATACTTATTACTTTATACCCAGGGTATAAAGATGTATATTCAGTAAATTCAGCAGGTGTTACTATTTTAATGTCTTTCTTAGTTATTTTAATTTTTTTACCATTTGGAAGTAATGTATATCCTTCAATAAATTTAACCTTTTCTCTTTCAGAATCAAATGGTATTTGTAAATGGCTTAATTTTTTCCCTTTTTCTCCATTTATCTTTATTTTTTGATGGACTAACGTTTCTTTGTTATAATTAGGAAAAAGTTTTACTGAAGCAAAATCAACAATATAAATTATTTCTTCATTGTTTGTAAAGGAAAAAGAAATATTTACTACAAATATAAAAAAAACACCCCAAATTAATTTCTTCATTTATTATTTTTCTTGCTGATAAGGTATTACAGACATTTCAGGTTGTTGAGGCCCTCTATACAAATAAAGATAATAGTTAAGTTTATTTACAGATGGAGTCCCACTTTGTCTTTGCCATAAACCAACAACATAGTAATAGTAAACCCCAAGTCCAAAGAGAATCAGAGATAAAATAAATGTGATAACTGCCTTTTTTCTATTAACCTCATCTATCATCATAGACAAGAAAAACCCAAGAAAACTAATCCCAATCACTACAAGCGCCAACATATATCCAACTTCAAATTCCATTTATACCTCCTTTCTTTTATTTATTTTATTCTCCAATTTCAAATCTTGCAAATCTTTTTATTTTTATATTTTCTCCAAGTTTTGCTATTTTTGACTTTATATATTCTTCTATTGTTATATTTTCATCCTTTATAAAAGGTTGTTTTAAAAGAACATTTTCTCTATAAAATTCATTAAGTTTTCCTTCTATAATTTTTTCAACAATATTTTGGGGTTTATCTTTAAATTGTTCTTTAATTTCATTTGTTTTTACCTCAATAACTTCTTTTGGTATTGATTCAATATCTATCCATTTAGGATTTCCAGCGGCTATTTGAAGGCATATATCTTTCACCAGTTCCTTAAATTCATAATTTTTAGCCACAAAATCAGTTTCGCAATTTACTTCTACAAGGACGCCTATTTTCCCATTAGTATGAATATATGAACCAATCAAACCCTCTTTTGCCTCTCTATCTTTCTTTTTTTCTGAGATTTCAAGACCTCTTTTTTTAAGTATTTCAATTGCTTTATTTATATCTCCATTTGTTTCTTCAAGTGCTTTTTTACACTCTATTACTCCCAATCCAGTTTTTTCTCTCAGTTCTTTTATTTTAGTAACATCTATTTTCATTCTTTTTCTCCTTTTTCAGTATTTTCTTTTACTTCATAAATATATCCAGTTTCTTTAAAACCTTCAATTATATAATCAACAAGTTTAGAAAGAACAACTTGAATAGACTTAAGACCATCATCATTTGCAGGTATTGGATAATCAACAAGTTCAGGATTTCCATTAGTATCAACAATTCCAATTGTTGGGATTTTCATTTTTTGTGCTTCTTTGATTGCATTGATTTCTCTTTTTACATCAACAACAATTATTGCACCTGGATAATCAGTCATTTCTCTAATGCCACCAAATTTTTTTAATAATTCTTCTTTTTCTTTTTGAATTAAAAGTATTTCTTTTTTTGTATATAAATTAATTTTCCCAGAACTTTCAAGAGTTTCTATTTCCTCAAGCCTTTCTATTCTTTTTCTAATTTCATTAAAATTTGTTAATGTCCCTCCTATCCATCTATAATTTACATATGGCATTTTACATTTTTCAGCCATTTCCTTAACCACTGATTCTGCTTGCTTTTTTGTTCCTACAAATAAAATTTTTTTATTTTGGGATGCTACTTTTTTAAGAAATTCACCTGCTTCCTTAATTTTTTCAATAGTTTTTTCAATATCTATAATATATATACCTTGTCTTTTTCCATAAAGATAAGGTCTTATCCTTGGATCAAACTGTCTAGTTGGATGTCCAAAATATACACCTGCTTCTAAAAATTCTTTTATGTTTAACTCCATTTTTTTCTCCTCTCTATATAGTTTTTTATTTTAACAAATAAATTTAAATTGTCAAAATTTTACAAAAAATGAAAAATATTATATCCTAAAAAACAAAAAAAGGAAAAAGAATGAAAAAAGTTAAAGATTATATGCAAAAAGAAATTCCAATTGTAAATAAATATACAACAATGAAAGAAATTCTTGAAATTTTTTCAAAAACAAATTTTAATATAATTCCAGTTGTTGACGAAAATGAAATTTTATGTGGGATTGTTTGTATAGAAGAAATTCTTGAAAATTTAGTGTTACCTAAAAAAGAAGTTGAACTGCTTGAAAAATTCCCTTTTTTTGCAGATGCTTTTTCAGAAATTTTGATGACTCTTGAATGCATAACTCCTTTACTTATAGCAGAAGATATAATGAATAAAGAAGTTATAAAAATTGATGAAAATGCTTCTGTTATGAAAGCACTTATACTTATGAGGAAATATAAAGTAAATCGTCTTGTTGTAGTTGATGATAAAAATAAACCAGTTGGATTTATAACGAGAAATGATATTATAAGAGCAATTTGTTAAATGGATATAAAAGCAATCCTAAGTATTTTAATTTTTATTTTAACTTATTTTTTTATAGCAATTGAGAAAACTCCAAAGGTTTATGTTGCTTTATCTGGTGTTTTGCTTTTAATTCTATTTAAAGTATATGAATTTGAAGAAATACACAATTATATTGACTGGGATACAATTTCGTTTCTTTTTGGAATATTTTTAATCGTTAAAGTGACAGAAATTTCAGGATTTTTCAATTATCTTTCAATAAAAATTATTAAAAAGTTAAATTATGACATTGTAAAAATATTTCTCTTTTTCCCCTTACTTGCATGGTTTTTATCCGGATTTGTTGATTCTATAACTGTTCTCACTTTTCTTTCTCCACTTACATATACTTTATGCAGAATTTTAAAAATGGATTCTATTCCTTTAATAATTGCTGAGGTTTGTCTTGCAAATATTGGAGGTGCTGGAACATTAATGGGAGACCCTCCAAATGTAATACTTGGTTCAATGTTTAAACTTGGTTTTACTGATTTTTTTATACACAATTACTTATTAAGTTTAATCTCTGGAATAGGTGCAATTTTTGTTTTTTATAAAATGAATGAAAAATATATTTTTAAAGTTAAAGAAAAAATTGATAAAAAAGCATTAGAAATGATTGTTCCTGAAGAAGCAATTGAGGATAAAATTTTATTAAAACATGGGGTATTTGGACTTATAAGTGTTGTTGTTCTTTTAATTTTTAGAGATTTTATTAAAAAATTTTTCCCATTAAGTATCGGAATTTGCAGTTTATTACCTTCAATTGTGATTCTTTCATTAAAAGGTTCTCATAATAAGTTAAAAAATATACTTAGAGAAATTGATATAGAAACACTTTTATTTTTTGTCTCTTTATTTGTAATTGTTGGTTCTCTTGAGAAAACAGAAGTTATTAAAAAATTTTCGTTTAAAATGAAGGATTTCAGTCAAAATGGATTAAAAATGAACTTTGTTTTGTTTTGGTTTAGTGCAATAACAAGTGCATTTATAGATAATGTTCCTGAAGCAATGAGTATAGGATATTTAATAAGACATATTTCTAAATTTGTTCCTTATAGATTTACATATCTTATTTGGAGTGCAAGTTTAGGTCTTGACATGGGTGGAAATTTTACTCCAATTGGAGCAAGTGCAAATGTTGTTGCATATGGTTTTTTTGAAAGTCAAGGAATAAAAGTTGGGTGGAGAAAATGGATAAAATTAATGTTTTTACCCAATTTTGTTGCTGTAAGTATAAGTTATATTCTTTTGAATTTTAAATTTTTAACTGGATTTTATTAATAAAAAAAGAATAAGGCAAATTATAACCAATAGGTTTAAAATCTCATCGTTTTTTAAAAATGTTTCAAAAGAAAATCCTTTAAAAATATTTTTAAAATAAAATCTTGGAAAAAATGCAGGGACACTTTTTTTATAATTTTCAAACTCATCTTTAAATTTTTCTAAAAGAAATTCTTCCTCCCTTTTAATTGTGAAAAAATAAATTAAGGGATAAAAAATAAAAAAGTATATATATATAACGAGACTATTTGAAGAAATTGAAAACCCCAGGCCTATAAGAAAACTACCAAAATATAATGGATGTCTTAATATACTGTAAATTCCATTCTTTGCAAGAAATTCATTTTTTTTTATTATTCCTGATGAAACAATTCTAAAAAATTCACCTGTTATTATGAAAGGGAGTCCTATAAAAAATTTTTTAATGTTTCCTCTCCAGAATATTGCAACTATCAAAAAAAATAACCATCCAAAGGTTGTTCTTTTTTTAATTAACCAGTCAATGAAACGATTTCTATATTTCCCCATATAAATATTTCCTTTTTCCTAATAATAATGATTCCCTCTATAAATGGGAAATTATTCAATTCTTCTATTATTATATCTTTATCTATTTTTTCTTTTATCAAATTTCCAAAATAAGTTGCGGCTCCATCTGAGAGTGCTGCCGAAGGAGAAATAACACACACAGCGTCAGCATCTCCATAACTGAATGAATGACCAAAAGTTCCACTTGAAGTCGCAATTCCATAAGGAATATTTCTTCCTTTCAATTTTATACCAATTTTCATTGAAAAAGGAGATTTCCCAGCATAAATACCAACTATAAAATTTCTTCCCATTTTTGCAAAAATATCCCCTCCATTTTCAATTATTATCTCCTCTGAAAAATCCAAAAATTTTTTACCAATTATTTCTGCTATTGCACCTGCTACAGAAGCCATTGGTCCGGTTTTTGTTAATAAAGAACTTTTAGACATAAGTTTAATTATTTCATCTTCTGACTCAGCAATAACAGGTGTAAATGAATAATAAAATTTTGGATTCTTTTTAATATATTCTTCAAGTATCTCTCTCTGCTTTTTGACTTCATTATAAATTTCTTTTTTCAAATTTTTTTTTGCTATAATAAGAAGGTCTGTTTCTTTAACTTTAACTTCAAATTTCAAAAATTCTTTCCCTTCAATAAAACTTCTATAAAATTTTTCTTTGGGTATAATTTTTTTCATATTAAATAATTATGATAAATTATTTTTTCTGTTTTTCTAACAATCTTTCTTTCAAGAGTTTCTCCTTTTAAATTTTTTAATTCAATAACATTAATTTCTTTTTTAAGATATGCACCATAAATATCAAAGCATATTTCTGTAATTTTCCCCTTTATTACTCCAATAATTTCTGAATTTTCCGAAAAGAGTATAAAATCCTTTTCATTTAAAAAATTTTTTATTTTTTCAGTTTCAACAATATTTCTTGTTATAATTAATTTTGTTTCAGGTGATATTCTAAAATGTTTTCCAATCTGTAAAATATAACAATCGTTTAAATCAATTTTTTCAGAATTTTCAAATAAATCTTTTAATTTTTTACAAAAAATTGGGTCAGTTAAAAGGCATCCTCCAGAAGGAGTTTCAAAATATTTTAAATTTTTTAATTGAGCAAGATATAATTGTAATTTTCTTTCTTTGCCTTTTATACCAAGTAGTAAATCTCTTTTAACAACACCTTCTTTTTCAATATTTGTTGGTGGTAAATTCAATGCCGTTAAAGGTCTTAAAATTCTACCTTTTAAAGATGATTTCTCTTCAACCAATTTTAATGCATTTAAATTTTGGGATTTACCTCTTTGACCAAGAATTTCTCCAGTAAAAACAAATAATGCATTTTCTTTTTCCATAATTTCTTTAGCCTTTTTTGCCATATATATATGACAATCAATACATGGATTTAAATTTTTCCCATAGCCGAACAAAGGATTTTTTACCATTTCAATATAATCATTTTCTGCTTCAATGACAATAAATTTAAAATTCATCTCTTTTGAAAGATTCTTTAAATTTACTATAGTTTTTTCTCCAAAATTTGCCAAAAAAGGAGTTTTAACAAAAATGCCTATTATTTCAAATCCTTGTTCCATTATTAATTGGAGAGCAAGAATACTGTCAAGTCCCCCTGAAATTAATCCTATTGCTTTTTTCATTTCCATATTTTAAATTTTACCATATGTTATAATTTAATTATGAAAATAATAATTGTAACTGGACCAACAGGAGGCCATTTTTTTCCTGGACTTGCAATTGGAGAGATGTTTGGAAATGAAGAAGTTAAATTTTATATTCCTGAAAGAGAATTTATAATAAAATGGCTCAATAAAAAAAAATTTACTTATAGAATCATCCCAACTATTAGATTAACAAAAAAGAATTTTTTATTTTTTATTTTTAAATTTTTCTACATTTTGATTCTTTCAATTCTTCTTTATAAAAAAGAAAATCCCAAAATTGTTATAGGCACAGGTAGTTATGTTTCTGTCCCATTTATTATCGGAGCCAAAATTCTAAAGAAAAAAACATTTATTCATGAGCAAAATTATGTTCCTGGTAAAGCCACAAGACTTCTTTCATTTTTTGTTGATTATATTTTTTTAACATTTCCAAGTTTTGATAAATTGCCGAAAAGAAAATGTAAAATTACTGGTTTTCCTTTAATATCCGATTTAAAAAAAGAATATGAAAGAAAGGAGGTATTGAAAGAATTAGGTCTTAAAGACAAAAAAAACTTGCTCGTTTTTGGAGGAAGTCAGGGTTCAAAATTTTTAAATTCATTAATTTGTGAAAATATTGAATATTTCAAACAAAAAAATTTTCAAATTATTCATATTGCCGGTAAAGAAAAAGAGTTTGTTGAGAAGTTTTATAAAGAAAAAAATTTTAATGGGATTGTTTTTGACTTTTTTTACGATATGACAAAAATTTATTCTGTTTGTGATTTTATTATTTGTAGAAGTGGTGCAGGGACAATTGTAGAAATAGTTGAAAAGAAAATACCCGCCTTTTTAATTCCTTATCCTTATGCAGGGGGACATCAAATAGAAAATGCAAAATATTTAGAAAATAAAGGATGTTGTTTTGTTATGGAAGAAAAAGAGGAAAACAGAAAAAAATTTACAAGTTTATTTGAAGAATTTATTGTAAAATGCGAAAATATAAAAGAAAATCTTAAAAAAATTACTCTTACAGATGAAGGGAAAATTAAAGAAATCATTTTGAAATTTTTAAGAAATGAAAAAGATTGAAGAAATTTTTGAAAATTCAAAAAATGTTTATCTTATAGGAATCGGTGGAATTGGAATGAGTGGTCTTGCAAAAATATTAAAAAATTTTGGTAAAGAAGTAAGTGGTTCAGATAAAAATTATTCACCCATAATAGAAAAATTGAGGAGAAATGGAATAAAAGTTTATATTGGACAAAAGGAAAGTCATATAACTTCCAAAATTGACATTGTTATATATTCTCAGGCAATACTTTCTGACAATCCAGAATATAGAAAAAGTGAAGAGTTAAAAATACCTTTATTGAGTTATCCAGAAGCAGTTGGTCTTGTTATGAAGAGAAAAAGAGGAATTGCTGTTGCTGGAACTCATGGAAAAACAACAACATCTGCATTAGTGGTAAATCTTTTAAAAAAATCAAATCTTTCCCCTTCTTTTCTTATAGGAGGAGAAATTATAAATATAGGAAATTCAGGGGTAGGGAAAGGTGAATTTCTTGTTGTTGAAGCGTGTGAATATAAAAGGTCGTTTTTAAATTATTTTCCAGAAATTGCAATTATTACAAATATTGAAAAAGACCATCTTGATTATTATCGTGATTTAACTGATATAAAAAAAGCATTTAAAGAATTTATAAAAAATCTTAAAGAAAATGGTATTTTGATTTACTGTAATGAAGACAAAACAGTGAGGGATGTAGTAAAAAATGAGAAAGTAAATAAATTGTCATATGGTTTAAATTCAGGCGATATACATGCGAAGAATATAAAACTTATAAATAGGAAAACAAGTTTTGAATGTTACTTTAAAAATAAAAAAATAGACCTATTCAAAGTTAATCTTTGGGGAACACATAATGTTTTAAACTGTCTTGCAGTTATAGGAGTGGGATTATATTTATCTTTACCTTTTGAAAAGATTAAAAAAGGACTTGAATCATTTAAAGGTGTCCATAGGAGATGCGAAATACTTGCAGAAATTGCTGGAATTACTATTATTGATGATTATGGACATCATCCTACAGAGATAAAGTCAACAATTTCTTGTATAAAAAATGTTTTTCCTGGTAGAAGGTTGATTGTAATTTTTCAACCACATCAGTATAGTAGAACAAGATTTCTATTGAAAGAATTTGCAAAATCTTTTAATCTTGCAGATAAAATAGTTGTTCCTGATATTTACTTTGTTAGAGATTCATTAATTGAAAAAAAACTTATTAATGCGGAAATACTTGTTGAAAAAATAAGAAAAAATGGTAAAGAAGCAATTTATCTCCCAACTTTTAATGAAATTGTTGAATATATAGATGAAATTAAAAAGGAAGGGGATATAATTTTAACAATTGGGGCTGGTCCAGTTGATAGAATTGCAAGAAAACTTATAAGAAGGTTGAAAAATGAGAAGAATTATTTTAGGGAAAGATGATATTTTAAAAATTGAAAGAGAAACAGAAGAAAAGTTTGGAATTAGTACTCTTATATTGATGGAAAATGCTGGTAGAGAATCTTTTTATGTTTTAAGAAGAGAGATAAGAGATATTAAAAACAAAAAATTTTTAATATTTTGTGGTAAGGGGAATAATGGAGGAGATGGATTTGTCATTGCAAGATATTTATTCAATTATGGAGTTCCTTTAAGTGTATATTATTTTGGCAGTCCAGAAGAATTTACTGAAATTTCATTTAAAAATTATAAAATACTTAACAATTTGGGTGTTGACACAAAGAATGTCTTTAGTTTAAAATTAGAAGAGTTTAAATATAATGATATTATAATTGATGCAATTTTGGGTATAGGAATAAAAGGAGAAATAAAAGGGGAAATAAAAAAAGTGATTGAATTAATTAATAAACATAAAAAATTTGTCGTTTCAGTTGATATACCTTCGGGTCTTGATGCCGATACTGGTGAAATTCATAATGTTTGTGTTAAAAGTGATTTAACAATAAGTATGGGTTTTTTAAAAAAAGGTTTTTTTGTGGGTAAAGGTCCTGAATATACAGGCAAAATAAAGGTTGTTGATATAGGTTTTCCTAAATATTACTATGAAAAATATGAAAAAAATTAATTTTATATTAGTTTTCTGCTTGATTGTAAATAGTTTTAGTGCCAGTTCTGTTGTTCTATATGGAACAAAAATAAAAAAGATTGAATTTATTAAAAAAGTTCTAAATGACAAAGACAAGGTTTATTTTGAAGAACTTGGTATTTTACTTGACGATGAAGATAAAGAAATAAGAACTATGGCTTCTTATGCTTTATATGTAATAGGAGATTCAACATGCATAGATTATTATAAAAAGGCATTAAATGATTCTCATTGGCAGGTTAGGTTGTATGGGATAAAAGGACTTTTTAAATTTGGAGAAGGAGATATTATTGATTCACTTATTTCTGCACTAAATGATTCTTATTGGCAGGTTCGTTATTATGGGGCACTGGGAATAGGTAAATACGGTAATGAAGAATCTATTGAAGTTCTAATTTCCCATCTTAATGACGAGAATATAAAAGTAAAAGAAGCAATTTTAATCGCTTTAAGAAGTTTGATGTGGAAAAATATTTCAAGAAATACATTCAAGTCAATGAGTGAAAATGAATTGAATAATGTTTTTAACTGTTTTAATACTGATAATGAAAATATTAAATTATTAACAATATCTTTATTTGATAGTGCTAATGATAAAAGATGTATTCCTTATCTTGTTAAATTGCTTGGGGATGAAAGCGATGAAGTAAAAATTAGGGCATTGTGGTTACTTGAAAAATTTAAAGCATTAAATATTGAAGAAATTGAAGGATTGTTAAGTGAACCTTCTGTGAAATTAAAAATAGAAGCAATAAAAACAATAGTAAGATTAAAACAAGAAGAGGGTATAGAAGGGTTAATTAATGGTTTAAATGATGAAAATGAGAATGTAAAAATTTATTCTTTATGGGGACTTGAAAAGTTTAAAAACCCAGTTTCCTATCCAGAAATAGTTAAATGTCTTGCTGATAAATCAATGACTGTAAGAAATGAAGCAATAAATGTAATTGAAAGATTGAATGATCCACTTTTTATTCATCCTCTTATAAAATTTATTGAAAATAAAGATGTTGATATTGAATATAAAAAAATTGCCATTATTGAACTTGGAAAAATAGGAAAGTGGAATTTAGAATTAGTAAAAGAACGATTGAAAAAATATTTAAAAAGTCAAAATAAAGATATTAGATACGCTGCAATTGAAGGATTTTATTTTCTTGATAGGTTTGATGATGATTACATTAAAAATCTTGTTTATATGGAGAAAAATGATACTGATATGAGAATAAAAAAGGCATCTTCAAGATATCTTGAAGAACTTATTAAAGAATCTATTTTGAAAATTGAAAGTTATAGAAAAGAGGAAAGAGATTTTATAATTGAAAAAATTGAAAATTTTGTTAACTCAAAAGAAATAAAGAAATTACTTTTAAAAATGTTTTATAGTAAATATCCAGATGTTAGAGAAAAAGCACTTTTAATTTTAAGAAATAATCCTGAAAAATTGTTTGCTAAAAATGTTAGAGAATTAATAAAAGAACCAGATTTGGAGATGAAAAAATTATGTGCAATTATTCTGGGAGAAATTAAAGATAAAAATTCAATAAATATTTTAAAACAAGGATTAAACCATTTTGATCCCGAATATCAATTAATATGTGCTTGGGCGCTTGCAAAAATGGGGAAAAGTGATGGATTAAAAATAATTTTAAAGAATATAGATAATGAAAATATAAACTATCAAAAACTTGCAGTTGAGGGATTAATTTTTTTAAATGATAAATATTATTCTTCATACCTTTTGAAAAAACTTTATGATTCTGAACTTGAAATTAAACTTTTATCTGCTTACGGACTTTCAAGAATGGGTGACTATACTGGATTTGAAATTCTTGTCAGATTATCAGAGGCAAATGTAGAACCTATAAGGACAAAAGCAAATATTTATTTGAAAGATCCCAAAATTCCTTTGAGTTTAAAAAATAAAATAAATACAATTAGAGAAGAAATATATAAAAGTAAGTTAGGAATTCAAGAATTAAGACAAAAAGTGATTTATTCCTTTAAAACAGATATTCCTATAGAAGTTGATGGCGAAGATAGTGAAAAAATATGGAGAATGATAGAAGAAACAAATGAATTTATTTCAATAGTTGATGAAAAAATTTTATCTGAGATTCAAACAAAAGTTGCGAGTTGCTATGATGATGAAAATATCTATTTCTTATTTATATGTGAAAATCCTTCTAAAAATTATATTAATTATGAAACAAGAGATTTCATTACTATATCATTAAATATAGAAAATTTGTCAAAAGAATGGTATCAATTTGTTTTTCATCCATTAATGGATATAAAATATAGTTATATTTGGAAACTTTATAAGGATGATGATATTGAAAAATTTTGGAAATCAGATTGGAAAGTTAAAACAGACGCAACTGTGGGAAGAAAAACAAAATGGATAGCAGAAGTTGCCATTCCCATTAAGGATTTAAGAATTGAAAAAATAGAAAAAGGGATGGTTTTTAGGGTCAATTTCCAAAGAGAGATACATGATTATATAAGTTCAACATGGACAGGAAGAATAGATATTCCTGAACAATTTGGTTTATTAATATTTAAGGAGAACTTATGAAAAAAATTATTTTTATTTATTCTATTTTTTTCATTTTCTCTTTTGGAGCAGAATGGTATGAGAAAAATAAATATCTTTCTGTAGTTTTTCATAAGGATGTATGGAAATATATTGAAAAAGCAAATAATTACACAGATAAAGGTGATATAAAATCAGCCGATTTATGTTTAAGAAAAGCAAAGGAAAAAACAGAAAAAAGTGAACCATTTATACCTTCTAACTGGCCTAATGGATGGCCAATGGATAAAGAAAGTTTATTATATTTAAAATATGCAACACCAACTGCTTTTATTAATAGAATTATTGGTGATTTTTGTTTAGAAAATGGCTATATTAAAGAAGCAATTTTATATTTTGAAGAATATATTAATAAATCTATAATTCCTGATGCAAATTACTATATAAAACTTGCTGAAATTTATGAAAGAGAAGGTATGTATAATCAAGCATTAAATTTATACCGTGAAATAGGAAAATTTATTGAGAGTAAAAATTATTGGGGTAAAGATTATTCACTTGATTTTATTGAAAAAAGAATGAAGAATATAAATCTTCTTTTAAGGAAAAATTTGATTATAGTTTTATCCCCTCTTTATATTGATGTTCCATCTTTTATTCAAACTGAATTTTTTAATCTATTTTTAAATGAAGTGAAAAATATTAAAAATACTATTCTTATTTCAAGGGAAGATTTTGAAAAAGTTTTAAATGAGCAGAAATTTATTGAAAAAGAGATTGAAGATGAAGAATTAAGAATTGCTGGGAAAATTTTAAATGCTGACTATATTTTAAAGCCATCATTAACAAAAATTATTGATACATATATTTTAAATGTTGATATATTTTCGGTTGATAGGAATAAATGGTTTGAACATTATGAATATAAAATTGATGACATAAAATTTATTCCAAATCTTATAAAAAGATTTGTATTTAACTTTCAGGGACTTGATATTCCACCAGAGTTATATTTACCAGAAACAAAATTTTTATGGAGTTATGAAGCAGATAGTTTAATAACAGATTTAAAAATTTCTAAAGATGGTAAAAGAATTTTAATTGGAACTGATACAGGTTCTATCTATCTTTTTAATGAAAAAGGGAGATTAATAAAATCATTAAAATTTTCTGAAAAAGTCGTTGCTTCAGCCATTTCTCCAACAAGTGATTATTTTTCAGTTTTTACACTTGAGGGGAAACTATATTTTATTTCATGTAATGGCAAAATATTATGGACTAAAAAAACAGGAAATTATGGAAGAGGAATTGATATTTCAGAAAATGGGAAATTTATAGTTTTTGGAATTAATAATAAATTTTTCTATATAGATAAAAATGGAGAAATTTTTTGGGATTTAATTTTGCCTGATATAATTACATCTGTTAATATAACAGACAATGCAGAAATAGTTTTTATAGGAACAGAAAAAGGGTTATTTTTTTGCTATAAAGATGACGGAAATTTAAATTGGAAAAAGGAAATAAAAGAGAGGATAATTAATATAAAAAGTAGTGAAAATTATGTATCTATTGAGACGGATAAAGGCAAAATATATCTTTATGATTTTTCAGGAAATGAAGTTAAAAATTTTAAAGTTGATGAAGAAATTAATTTTACTGTTTTTAATAATGAAATACTTGAATTGCTTTGTGGTAAAAAAGGTAATTTCTTCTATTTTCTTTCTCACGATAAGAAAACTTTATGGAAATATAATTTAAAAGAAAGGGTTTCTTTTCTTCATTCTCTTCCTGATGGAAAAAATGTTTTTTCAGTTGAAGGTAAAAATCTTTTCGCATTTTCTATAATCTGGAAATAAGTTTTTGTGGTAATTTCTTTTCAAGATAATATTTCGCCTCTTCATATACATCACTATAAGTATAAAAAATTACTATCTGTAAAAATGATTGTTTTGCTTTTTCATAATCACCTTTTTCAAAGCAAATTTTTCCAAATTCAAGTAAAGCATTGTCTGCAAGTTTACTAAATGGATAATTTAAAATAAAATTTCTATATGCAATTAAAGCATATTCTTTTTCTCCTTGTCTATTTAAAGAATCTGCAATTTCATATTGTATTTTTTCTGAAAGACATAAATCAGTATAATTTTTAACTGCATCTATATAAAATTTTGTTGCAAGAATCCTATTTTCATAAATGACATCCATAATTTTCTTTTTTAAACTTTCTATTTCTTTAATCTGTTCATCTGTATAATGTCTTTTTTCTCCTTCGCCCAGTATCTGCAAAAGCATATTTTTACCAAGTTTAACATTTTCTCTATATTTTGCCTCTCTATAAAGTTTTGTTCCAAGACCGATAATTGCTCCAAAAAGAAATCCACTAAAATGTGCTGCATATGCAACTTGAGATTGAAAAGAATATAAAGAAACAAGCAATGTATATACACCTTGTATAAAAAACCAGAAAAAAAGCCATATATAGGAATAAATTTCAAATTCTCCTGCTCTTATAAGCCAAAAAAACCAAATAAAATATTTAAAATCAATTCTACTTTTTGGAAATAAAATTGCATAGGCACCAAGAATTCCTGAAATTGCTCCTGAGGCACCTATTACAGGGACTTTATAAAATTTTTGAGGGATAAGTTCACAATATAAAATTGATGCAAAAATGCCAGATAGTAAATAGAAAATTAAAAAATTAAATCTTCCCCATCTATCTTCAATATTATCTCCAAATAACCATAAATACCACATGTTAAATCCAAGATGGATAATCCCTCCATGAAGAAACATTGAAGTTATAATATTTTTGAATGAAAAATTTTCAGGAATAAAGCCAAATTTTAAAACAATTTGTTGATAATTATGTCTGAAACCAAAAATGAAGAAGATAAGGCAGTTTACAAAAATTATAAATGTTACTATAACTGGAAATCTTTTTACACCATATTCATCTCTTAACGGAAATATAAAAAACATTTAATTTTAAAGTTTGAAAAGCCCTTTAAATCCAAGAAATGCCAAACTCATAAGTGCTGCAAGTATAAAAGCAATTGGAATACCTTTAAAATTTTCAGGGATTGGTGCAATTTCAATTTCTTCCCTAATTGTTGCAAAAATTATTATTACAAAACAATAGCCAGATGAAATTCCAAGTGAAAAAAATATATTTTGAATGAAAGAAAGTTTATAATCTATTCCAAGAAATGCGCTTGCCAAAATAGCACAATTTGTTGTTATTAGAGGCAAATAAATTCCAAATGCCCGATAAAGAGTTGGTAATTTCTTTCTTATAATCATTTCCTCAAATTGAACAAAAGATGCTATTGTTAAAATAAATGTTGTTGTTCGTAAATATTCAAGACCAAATGGAACAAGTAAAAAGTTATAAACAACCCAACTTAAACTACATGCCATAACAGTAACAAAAACAACGGCAATTCCCATTCCAATAGAAGATTTTACATTTGTAGAGATACCAATAAAAGAACATAAACCCAAAAATCTTATAAGTAAGATATTATTAATCAAAAATGCAGAAAGGAATATAAAAAATAAATTTGCTTCATTTAACATTTTTTCCTTCCCTTTTCTATTTTTTGTTTTAATGCAATTAAAAATCCAATTACAAAAAAGGCACCAGGTGGCATAATCATTATTAAAAATGGGTTAAAATTTGTTCCTAAAATATTTATACCAAAGAAAGTCCCATTTCCAAGTATTTCTCTAATTAAAGAGATAATAAAAATTATTAAAGTAAAACCTATTCCCATTCCAAGACCATCAAGAATAGAATTAATAACATTATTCTTTGAAGCAAATCCTTCTGCACGTCCAAGTATTATACAATTGACTACTATCAAGGGAAGATAAACACCAAGATTTTTATGAATTTGTGGAGAATATGCAGCAAGAATATAATCTGTAATTGTAACAAAGGTAGCAATAACAACAATAAAAACAGGAATTCTTACATGATTTGGGACTATTTTTCTTATAAGAGATATTACAAAATTTGAACCAGTTAAAACAAATATTACAGCAATACCCATACCAAGAGCATCTCTTACTGCACCACTAACAGCAAGAACAGGACATAACCCAAGCATAATAAATAAAATAGGATTTTCTTTCCATATGCCATTTAAAAAAACTTTAAAATCAAACAATTTTTTATTTTCCATTTTTAATTTCTTTTAAAAAATTCTTTATTTTCTCTCTAACTTCTTTCTTCAAAATATCTTCTTTTTTTGATATGCCACATACACAAATTCTACCTATATCTCTCATTTTATGATATTCTACCATTCTTAAATAACTTTCAACTACTAAATCTGCTCCTTCAAATTCGTCCCCTGAAGAGGTTAAAATAAGTCCTATTTTTTTTCCCTCTACAATTGATACATAACTTCCATCTTCATTATACTTATCAAAACAAAAAGTCCTATCAAGAAATTTCTTAATTAGCCATGAAAATGACCAACAAAATACTGGTGTTGCTAATATAATAAAGTCAGTTTTCATAAATTTTTCATAAATCTCTTGCATATCATCTTTAATTACACAACCCACTTTATCTTTAACTTTTTGACATTGAAAACATTCCATACATCCAGAAAAGTTTTTATCAACAAGATTAATAATTTCTGTTTTATAACCATATTTTTCTGCTTCTTTACAAAATATTTTTAAAAGTGTTGCAGTATTCCCATTTTTCCTTGGGCTACCTTGTAAACATAAAAATTTCATTTTTGTTTCCCTTTTTCAATATTTTCTAATAATTTTCTAACACCTTCTACTATTGCTCTTGAAGAAATTGTTGCTCCTGTAATAGCATCTATTTTCCCATCTAATTTGTCTTTTTTTAAATAAATTTCTTCTTTTGATTTCCCCATAAATTGATTTAAAAATTTCTCATCTGTTATTTTTGCACCAAGTCCGGGTGTTTCATTATGTTCTTTAATCTTTATCTTTTTTATTTTCATCTCATTATCAACACCTACTTTAAAATATATATATCCACCATAACCTAAACTTTTAACTTCAAATATCTTCCCAATTTCATTTCCATTTAAATCTAAAACAGAGATATATTTAATTCCATTTACTTCTTTTTCTTCAAATTTTTCTCCTTCAGGAAATATCTCTTTATTTAATTTTTCTTCCTGTTCTGCTTTTATTTGTTCAATTTTGGGTTTTGTTGTTTTATAAACTTGTGCAAGAAGATAACCAGAGAATATACAGATAAATGTTAAAACAATTATTCCTGTAAATATCTCTTTTTTACTCATTTTTTACTCCCGAATTTTTTGGGTAAAGTATATCTATTTATTAAAGGAACAAGCATATTCATAAATAATATTGAATAACAGACACCTTCAGGGTAACCACCTGCTTTTCTAATTAAATAAGTTATTATTCCACAACCTATTCCAAATATTATTTTACCCTTTCTTGTTATTGGAGAAGTAACATAATCTGTAGCCATGAAAAAAGCCCCCAAAATTAAACCACCTCCCATAATTTGATAAAGGACATTTTCTTTAAAAATTAAAGACAAAATAGCGACAGTTAAAATATAGGGAATTGGTATATGCCATGTAATGACTTTTTTAGCAAGTAAGAATATTGCTCCTAAAAGTAATAAAATTGTACTTGTTTCTCCTATACAGCCAGGTCTTGTTCCTATAAACATTTGCCATAATGAAGGTAATTGTTGATTTATATTTTCTTTCATAATAAATAATGGTGTAGGAGAAGTTATTGCATCAACACGATAGTCAAACACATTTATAAATTTAGTCATTTCAACTGGATAAGAAGCGAGCAAAATCGCTCTTGCTGTTAAAGCAGGATTAAAAATATTAAAACCTATTCCACCAAACAATTCCTTAACAAGAAAAATTGCAATAAATCCTCCAAGAACAACAATCCATAATGGAATTTTTGGTGGAAGAACAAAGGCAAAAAGTATTCCAGTAACAATTGCACTTCCATCATTTATTCTTATTTCTTTTTTCATTAAAAACTGGAATATAAATTCACTTAAAACACATGAAATTATTGATACGAAAATTACCTTTATAACATAAAAACCAAAAAAATACACACTTCCAGCCATTGCAGGTAAAAGGGATAAAATTACATAAAGCATTATCCTTGAAGTTGTTTCAGAACTATGTATATGAGGAGAACAATAAATTTTACACAAATTTTCTTTCATTTTTTTCTCAATTTAAATTTTACACATTTTATAAAATCAACTAAAGGTCTTTTTGCTGGACATACATAAGCACAGCAACCACATTCAATACAATCAAAAACATTTAAATTTTCACACTTATCAAATCTCCCAAATTCTACATATTTTCCTATTTCGCTTGGTAATAAAAACATAGGGCAAACATCTATACATTTTCCACATCTTATACACGGCTGAATTTTTTCTGGTAGATTTTCTTCTGGTAGTAAAATTATTCCTGTAGTCCCTTTAATAACAGGAACATCTAAATCAAATAATTGTATTCCCATCATTGGACCACCTGTTATAACTTTTCTTCCATATTTTAATTCTCCTTGGCAATAATTAAAGATTTCAGAAATTAAAGTTCCTATTTTTACCTTTAAATTTTTTGGTTTTTTCACAAGTCCAGTGCATGTTAAAACTCTTTCAGTTAAAGGAATACCATCGCATACAGCCCGTTTAATTGCAAGAGTTGTCTGGACATTAAAAACAACGCAACCCACATCAATTGGTAGCCCTCCAGATGGAACTTCTTTATTTAATATTGATTTTATAAGATGTTTTTCACTCCCCTGAGGATACTTTTCTGGCAAAATTTTTATTTCAACCTCTATATATATTTTAAGATTTTTTAATGCATTTTTAAGAAGAGGCAATAAATCAATTTTATTACTTTCAATTCCTATAAAAACTTTTTTAACTTCAACTGCCTTTGCAATTATTTGTATTCCCTCAACAATTTCGTCTATAAATTCTTTTAATACTCTATAATCACATGTTAAAAATGGTTCACATTCACATCCATTTATAATTACATATTCTGCTTTTTTACCAGGTGGAATAGTTAATTTTACATGTGTGGGAAATGCTGCTCCTCCAAGTCCAACAATGCCTGAATCCCTTACTATATTTATTATTTCTTCTTTTGAAAGAGAAAGCCAGTCCCTTTTTATTTTTTCAATACTTTTTCCTTCTCCATCACTCTCAATTATAACACTCATTGTTCTTTTCCCTGTTGGTAAATCCCAAGGAACAATATCAATAACCTTTCCAGAGACAGATGAATGAATATTTGAACTTATAAAACCAGTTATTTCGCCAATAATTTGTCCTTCAACTACATAATCACCTTTTTTTACAACTGGTTTTGCAGGAGAACCAGTATGTTGGGAAAGTGGGATTATAACTTTTTCTGGATATTTAAATTCTTCAATCTTTTCATTTTTACTTAAACTTTTAAAGTCCAGTAATTTAACTCCACCTTTAAACATTTATGCTCCAAATTTAGCAAGTTTCAAAGAACATGCAAGTAAAATATAAATAAGATTTTTTGAATAAATATTTCCAAGTATCCCTTTACTGCATTCCCTTTCTGTAAATCTTTCAACTTCATCAGGTAATGTATTTGGAGAAACAACAACTACTGGAACTGGATGCCATGAATGACTTTTTAAAACTGATGGAGTGGAGTGGTCTCCTGTTATTGCCATTGCTTCAAATTTCATATTTTTTATTGGTTCTATTTTTCTATCAATTTCTTCAAGAATTTTTACTTTCCCTTCAAAATTACCATCTTCTCCTAAACTATCTGTTTTTTTAATATGAAGAAAGAAGAAATCATAATCATTATAGACATTTTTTAATGTTTCAATTTCATCTTCAATTTTTTCACCACATTCTATCACATCCATTCCAACAAGTTTTGATATTCCTTTATACATTGGATATGTTGCTATACAGCATGCTTTTAATTTATATCTATTCTCAAATGTCTGAATATCTGGATATGTTGAAAATCCCCTTAATAATAAACATTTTGCTTTTGAATTTAAATTTTTTAATAATGATATAACTTTTTCTTCAAATTCATTTAAAATTTCTGCTGTAAATTTCCCTTCTTCACTTAATGGCTCAATATTTTTTAAAGACAGTTCTTCCTTTCCAGGGTCATTTTCACTAACTTCTGGTGATAAATTTTGTCCTGAAAGTATTATTGCACATCTATGCTCTTTAACTGTTTTTATTTTTATCTTTACACCTTTTATCTCTTTTATATTTTCAGAAATTAAATTAACAATTCTTTCATTTTCTTCTGTTGGTATTCTTCCTGCTCTTCTATCAATAACTATTCTATTTTCATCAATTGTTGCAAAATTTCCCCTTATAGCAATTTCTCCTTTTTTAACTTCAAGCCCTATTCCAAGACATTCAAGTATTCCTCTTCCTATTTGTATTTCTATTGGGTCATATCCAAAAAGTGCAATATGTCCAGGTCCACTTCCAGGAGTTATACCAGGTAAAACAGGAGTTAAAAGACCACAAGAACCAATTTTTGCAAAGTAATCAAGATTAGGAATATTTGCTGTTTCAAGTTCTGTTTTACCTGTTTCAGGATTGGGAAGTCCTCCAAGTCCATCTATAACAAGAAGCAATATTTTTTTATCATTTTTCTGTATAATCTCTGGAAGTATTCTTTCATAATCCATATTAACTCCTTTTAAGTAAAAATTCTTGCAATAAAACTCTTCTTCATCTTTACTGCTTTATACGGACATACTTCAAAACAACAAAAACATAATATACACTTTTTTCTATAAAATTTCAAGTCCTTTGAAATTGCCTTTACAGGACAAACATTATAACAAGCATAACATCTTTTACAATTTTTCTCATCAATATAAGGAATAATTTTAAAAAATTTTGAAAGAGGAATTAAAAATTTTGAAAAAAATTTGTTTTTTATAAAAAAATACTTTTTTGTTGATGGAAGTTGAAAGTTTTTTATTTCTTCAAAATCACCAACAATCTCTGGTTCTTCAAATCCATATCTTTCTTTATAAATCTTTATAAAATCAACTTTTTCTGGCTCTATCTTAATCAATTTACAGCATACATAATCAACATATATCGGCTTTTCACCAACTATTATATATCCAATTTTTCTTAATTTACCTGAAGATGGTCCATCTCCCTCCATTCCAACTATTCCATCAACAACTGTTAAAAAAATCTTTTCTTCAATTTTTTTATAAAATTCAACAAGAAAATATGAAAAATCATAAGGATTTATGAACTTACTATGAAGAATGCTTTTTGTAATTCCTGGAATTAATCCATAAAGATTTTTTATTCCAAGAGTTAAAGTTGTTAAATTGTGTGTTTTAAATTTTGGAACATTAATTATTGAAAATTCATTTATAAAAGAAGTTATAGGGATTTTATAGATTTTATTTTTAACAACAATTTCTAAAGGTATAGAACTTTCAAATTTTTTTAAAGGGACATTATATTTTTCTGCTATCTCTTTATATCCACATTTTTCCCAGTATTCTTCAATTGGTCTTGAGATACTTGCTGGACTATCTCCTATAATAATTTTTTTATCTCTGAAAATTCTAATTAAAGAAGAAATAATAAAAGGATGAGTAGTCACACATTCTTCTGGTTTTCTTGCAGAAAGCATGTTCGGTTTTATAAGAATTTTTTCAGGAATATTTTTAAATTCAAATAAATCAACTGCCTTTTTCAATCTTTCATAAATCAAATCTTGATCATAACTTCCACACTTCAAAACAATTATTTTATTTTTCATTTTTTCAAAATTTATACCACATTTTCATAAAAAATAAAAATTTAAATTTTGCATTTTTGTATACACACTTGACAAAATAAAAAATATGTGTATAATAAATATAAAGATGGGAGAAAATATGAAAACTGTTAAATGGATGGAAATTTATAAAAATCTTAAAGAAGAGATAAATAGTGGAAAATATAAAAGAGGAGATAGATTTTTAAGAATAAAGGATATTTGTGAGAAATTTAAAGTTAGTGATATAACAGCAAGAAGAGTATTAAATGAACTTGAAAGAGAAAATTTAGTGATACAGAAACCGAAAGTAGGGACATTGATAAAAAGTTTAGGGAAAGAAATTTATATGTTCACACCTATAAAATTAAATGATTTAAAAATTTTAAGTGGATGGGAATATATTAAAGCAAATATTTTAAAAGGAGTAATTGAAGAAAGTTTAAGAGAAAATGTAGAAATCAAATTTGTTAGTGAAGAATTTATTTTAGAAAATTTTAAAAGTGACAATATTTTCCTTATTTTATACCATACATTAAATTCGGAAATAGAGAAAAATTTATTAAAAAGAAAAGTTCCAAATATTATTTTCCTTCATACACCTTTTAGTTTTGAGAAAGTCCATACTATAAGATTGGATTTATATAAAGGAGCATATATGGCAACTAACTATTTAATAAAAAAGGGATATAGAAAAATAGGATTTATAACAGGGTCTTTAAGTAATGAATGGTTTTTACCGAGATTTGAAGGATATATTTCTGCATTAAGAGAAAACAGAATTAAATTTGATATGAAACTTATAAAGGAATGTGATGATAAAGAAAAAGAGGTTATTAAGAAATTTGAAGAACTTATAAATTTATCAGAACCACCAGATGCAATATTCTGTGCAAATGATAGGAGAGCGATACATATTTTAAATTATTGTAATAAAAAAAATATAAAAGTTCCTGAAGATATAGCAATATGTGGATTTGATAATATACCCGAAACAGAAACAATAGAACCATCTTTAACAACAATTTCAACTGATTTTAAAAAAATAGGTCAAGAGGCTGTTAAACTTGCTATTGATATATCTGAAGGGAAAGTAGATGAAACAAAGGACATATTGATAAAACCAGAATTAATAGAAAGAGAAACAACATAAAAAGGAGGTGAGAAAATGAAAAGAAAAATAAAAAATGAAAAAGGAAGAAAGGAGGTGAATAAAATGAGAAGACATGGCTTTACCCTAATAGAACTTTTGGTAGTGGTGGCGATAATTGCTATTCTTGCAGCTATGCTTCTGCCAGCACTATCAAAGGCCAGAGAAAAAGCAAGACAAGGAGTATGTTTAAGCAATTTAAAACAGATAGGACTTGCATTTTTAATGTATCTTGAAGATTATGATAACTGGATACCATTTGGATATGTTGATGGTGGGATTTGGAGTGGTTATGGAGACCCAAATATAGGGAGTTGGTATTTTCTTCTTGCAAAATATCTTAAAATTCCTGTATATGACTATTACCGACTTGGAGGACCTAATTGGGGTAATTGGTTAAGAGGACCATGTGTTTATACCTGTCAAAGTCAGAAATTTAAATATCCAAATGAATCTCCAGTTTCCTATGCACCTCCTATTAGTATTGTGAGTGGTTTACCCTATACAGGGATTACAGGAGATGGTAAGCCATATAAAATGGCAAAATATCAGAAAATAAAAAAACCAAGCGAAAAAGTATTTTTAGCAGATACAGGAACATTTACAACTTCACAACCATATTACTTCAATCCATACCAGAATGACATAGACCGTGGAGATTATGCACTTGGTGGTTTATCCTTCAGACATTTAAAAGGAACAAATTTATTATATTTTGATGGTCATGCCGGCTGGATAGATAAACAAACAGCAATAAAAAATGATATAGATTTAGCAGGTTTTAATTTTTCAATATTTTATCCTTATCCTTAATAAAGGAGAGATTATGAGAAAAGTTTTGTTTTTTTCTTTAGTTCTTTTAACATTTTTATTTGGAGAAGGAAAAAAAATTACTATTGAGATAGATAGTGGATTTTATGATAGGGAGAATGAAATTGTAAAAGTTGATTTGGATTTTAAAGAAGGAGTAAATGTAAATAGTTTAAATTTGAAAGATGAAGAAGGCAAAAAAATTGATTTCTATTTTATTCCAAAAGATAAAAATAAAGGAGAACTCTACTGGATTGTTGAAAAATTATCTTCTTTAACTTTTAAAAAATATTACTTATATTATGAAAAAGGAGACTGGAGCAATAGACCGGTAGGAAATGAAGAAATATACAGAATAGTTTCTGAAAAAATAAATTTAATACCAAATTATGGATTTGAAGAAGGAGAAGAAGGGAAAGTTAAAGATTGGGAATTAAAAGATTATGCTTGGATGTTTCGTAATTTACCTGATTTAAAGTCATTTTGTAGGGTTACAGAAGAGGATAAATATGAGGGAAAAAGAAGTTTAAAAATTGCTTCAGAAATAAGAGATAATCAAACAATCACCGGTTATGCTCTTTCTTCAATCTTTCCATTAAAACCAAAGACAAATTATAAATTTTCTTATAATTTTAAGATTACAAAAGTAAACTTTGATAAAATTGCTATAGCATTAGTTATAGATGTTCAATTATTAAATGAAAAGAAAGAAAGAATTTATCCCACAGATTATAGTATAAATCGTATTCACCTTTCTTACCCTTTAAATAAACATTCTCCTGATGAATATTTAAATAAATGGCTTGAAATTTCAATAACAAAAGAAACACCCGAAGAAGTTAGATATGGAAGGGTAAGTATTGCTTTTTGGAATGTAGAAGCAGAAGCATTTGTTGACAATTTATCCCTGATTGAGATTGAAAAAAAAGAGCTAATTAAAGTAAAGGAGGTAAGGTATGAATAAATTTTTATTTTTTTTATTTTTTTTAGTTTCTTTTTTATTTTCTGAAAGTAATATTTTTCTTTTTGATATGGGTTCTGAAAACTCACCGTGTATGGAAAATTTTATAAAAATTACAGAAAAAGATATATATGAGAAAGGGAAAACAAATTACGGATGGGAAAGTAAAAATGGGCTTTCAATGAACCAGAATTTTTCAACATATGGAGTAGGTAATTTAGATTTAGACCCTTTATTATGTGATTTTGTTAAAAGCAAAACAACCCAGCCATTAATATTTAATTTAGATGTCCCAAAAGGGAAATATAACATTACAATTATTGTAGGCCAATTATATTCTGGGAATGTATTACTTGCACCTGAAATTTGGTATTCCTCTCATTATATAAAAGTCAATGGAAAACCAGTATATCAAAAAGATATTAATTTTGAAAAGTATACAAGATGGTTTTTCTCTAAATTTGAAGATGATTTTCTACCCGGAGATAGTTTATTTGAGAAATATGTTTTACCTTATTATCAAATAATAAATACCAATACAGAAAATGAGGTTGAAGGGATAAAGATAGAATTTTCAAAAGTAGTTCCTGTAAATGGCATTTTAATCTATCCTGAGGAAAATAAAGAAGAATTATCTGAAAAAATAAAAGAGATATTAAATTTCTCAAAAAAATATGTAGATGAAAAGGTTAAATGGGAAATTGAGAAGAGACAAAATAGTGTATTAGGAAGATATAAAGAAGATTTTTTACTATATCCAGTCCCTTATTATAAAAAAATCTCTCCTTATTCAATACCCGATGAAAAAGAAATAAATACTCCTATAAAAAGATTTTCAGCAAAAGGACAGATAGTTGTTTTAAGTTTTGGATTATTGCCTTTAAAAGATTTAAAAGAAGTTGATATAAATATTTCTGATTTAATTTCTGAATCTGGAGATAGAATATCAAAAGAAAATATCTCTGTTTATATATGCAGATATACTCCAAAAAAATTGCTTCCGGATAAATATTCAATAGAAGAGTGGTATGCTACAAAATATAAAAAGATGGATTTATCTTCTGGTATAGCAAGGAAATTTATTATTTTTATTAATAAAATACCAGAAAATAAAAAAGAAGGAAATTATAAAGGAGAAATTATAGTTAAAACAGAAAAAACAATAAAAAAATTACCTCTTGAATTAAAAATTTTACCTTTCAAATTAGATGAACCTGATATTTATTTTGGAATGTATACAAAGTATCCTATGACACCTTTATTTAGAAGTTTGAGAACTGAAGAAGAAAAGATTATTAAATTTAGCGATTCATTAATGAGAAATATTTTAAAGGAAATGAAAGAAATTGGATTTAACTGGGCTTGTATTGAAATGCCATGGTATCCTTTTAAAATTTTAGAAAATGATAAAATAGAGCCAACCAGTGTTTTACCAAGGTGGGAAAAAATACTTTCTTTTTACAAAGAATATTTTCCAAAAGCACCTTTTATTTTATACACCCGTATAGTTCCCCGTCTTCCTTTAGAGCCAACTGAGGAGGAATGGAGAAAAAAAGGATTTTCAGAGGAGGTCAAAAAAAATATGAAATTGATGATTGAGTATCTATCTAACTATTATAAAGAAGATATGAAAGAAAGGGAAATTGCAATTTATATAAGTGATGAATTAAGTAATAGAGGATTAGAAGGAGGGAAATTTGGGGAACAACTTGCATCTCTTTATAAAGAATGCACAAAAAATACCAATTTGAAACTATTTGCTTCTATGAATGGAATACCAGAACATTTAATGATACCTTATTTGGACTATTCAGTTATTAATTATGAATTTCCTATAACAGAAGAAACAATTAAAAAAATAAAAAAATCAGGAGGGAAATTATGTTTTTACAATATCGGAAGTAATAGGTTTTCTTATGGTTATTATATATTTAAAACCCATCCTTTTGGAAGATTACAGTGGAATTTTGGTCCAGAACATAATGTATTTTACAATATTCCATCTTTGCCAACTTTAGGTCATCTTAGATATAGTTTAATGCTTGATTCTGATTTTAAAATTGGAAAAAGAATGGATGTTCTTTCCATGGCAGAAGGAGTGATAGATTATAGATATTGTTTGACATTGAAAAATTTGATAGATAAAAATAAAGACACAGATAATAAAAAATTGAAAGAGACAATAAATAAAGCAGAAGATTTTTTAAACTACATAACAAATTCAATAAAAACAGATATGAGATATTATGCAAAAGAAACAGAGCCATGGTCTGATGAGATATGTGAGAAGATAAGATTGATGATAGGGAATTATATAAAGGAGATAGAAGATGAGAGAAAAAAATAAAATTTTCATTTTTTTGTTTTTAACTAATTTTTTATTTTCATCTGAGTTTATATCTTTAAAATGGGCAAAATTAGAAAACATAAAAAAAACTGAGAAAAAAGAAGAATTAGTAATTCCTGTTTTAAAAATTGCTTCGGAAGAGAACATTCTGGATATTATTAAAAATAAAGGAGTTAAATTAGAAAATTTTTTAGTTTATCCTTTAGGTTCTATTCCAAAATTTAAAGCAAGAGGATATATATGTGCAGATGAAAAAAATATAGTAATATATTTAGAAAGTGAAAAATCTGAAAAATATAGTTTAAAAGTAAGAAAATACGAAAAAGAAGAAGGCAAAATATGGAATGATGATAATTTTGAAATTTTTATTGACCCATTTAATACTGAAAAAAAATATTATCATTTAATAATAAATTCAATAGGCGAGATATACGATTCAATTTGTTTTGTTAAAGAAGTCCCAGATCCTAAGGAAACAGACCCAAGATTTACGAAAAAAGAAATTATAACTGACCTATCATGGAATTCAATGGCAAAAATAAAAACTTATACTGATAAAAATTGGTGGGGTTCATTAATAATAATTCCATTTTCAAGTTTTGGATTTGACAAAATTCCTATGGGTTGTCTCTTTGGGTTAAATTTATGCAGAAATTACTGGGAAACAAAAGAACTTTCACAATGGAAATTAACTCCTGGAGAATTGGGGTTTCATCAGCCGGAAAAATTTGGGATTATTAAAATAGGAGATACTGATTTAAATAGATTAAAAGTTTCTTTTTTGGCTCCTTCCCTTGGATATGGTAAAAATATTCTTTATTTAAATTATGAAAATAATAAAAAAGAAAATAAAGGGAATGTCAAAATTTTTATAGAGGATTTAACCAACAGAAAAAAGACAATTCTAAAAGAAGAAACTATTTTATTAAAAAGAGAAGAAGGGAAAATTGAAATACCTTTTGAAAATAAGTATTTAGGAGAGTATATTATTTATTATTCTACTATTTTTGATGATATTTCTTTTGTGAATCTTGATTTTGTTAATATAAAAGAGATAATGAATGTTTTTTTAGAAAATCAATTTCTTTATGAAAAAGAAAATTTAAAAGGAAAGATAAAAATCCATCTTGGAGAAAGTAGTTGGAAAGAAACAGTTATAAAATTTAAATTAAACCAAATGGAAAAAGAAGAAAAAATTAAAGGTAATTTATTGAGTTTTGAGATTGATAATTCTTTTATAAAAGAAGGAGAAAATATATTAGTTATTACTATTTATGAAAGTGGAAACAAAATAAGTGAATTTGAAACAAAAATTTTTAAAGTCCCTAATATTTAAAATTTGCCTCTTCTAAAAATTTCATGATATAAAATTAGTAAAGGAATATTTTTTAAAAATGAAATTAACGAAGCATTTGAATATTCTGAGTAATGAAATAGGAGAGAGACATTTAGGTTCAGAAGGAGAAAAGCAAGCGCAAAAGTATATTGAAGAGGAGTTTAAAGAAATAGGGTATGAAGTTTTAAAAGAAGATTTTTCTGCACCATGTTGGAATTACGGAAAATATTTTTTAAAAACTGAAAATATCAATTTTCCTTGCTTTCCATGTTTTTACTCAAATTCCTGTGATATAAAAGGGCAACCTGTAATAATAAATCCTACTCCTTTTGATAATCTTGACATAATAGATATTGAAAAACTTAACAAAATTTCTGAAATAATATTTTTTACAATTGAAAAATTATTGAAAATAGAGATTGAAAGAGAAAAACAGAAATTAAAATTTATGCGAATGAGAAAAAATGATTTTAAAGAAGTAGAAAAAATTGTTAGAAAAATATGGACAATGGGAGTTGATAAATTAAGAGAAGAAACATATGGGATAATAGGAAATAAAAGTTGGGATGAATGGGTATGGAAAAGTGTAAAAGAATATT
>Ga0197143_1000096_pt1 | contig 96169 bp, 78 predicted proteins | sample GBS70_MetaG_FD_148603 | JGI IMG/M metagenome (GOLD analysis project Ga0197143, IMG submission 148603) | Sediment microbial communities from Great Boiling Springs, Gerlach, Nevada, United States - GBS 70_MetaG | ecosystem: Environmental > Aquatic > Thermal springs > Hot (42-90C) > Sediment... | reverse complement strand
CCCAGCGGCCGGCCGTGCGGATCGCCGACCCTTCCCTGGTGCGGGCCATCGCCGGCATCTGGCTGGGAGCCCAGCCGGTCTCGCCCGATATTCGGGCCAGCCTCTTGAAGGACCTGCCGGTTCGGATAGCCTCTCCATGAGGAGCATGTCCTTGGGGCGAGCACGCCGTGGCCACGACTTCGTTCGGCGTCTCAGCACAGCCCTCGGAGGACTTCCGTCAGGTCCCGGAGGCAGTCGACGGCGGGAATGTCCGGGACGGCCGAGTCGTCCCCATGAACCCGCCAGCGGGCGCGCAGGCCTGCCCGACGGGCACCCCAGTAGTCGAGGTCTGGGTCGTCGCCGACGTGCAGGGCCTCGGTGGGGACGACGCCGGCTCGGCGGCATGCCTCGTGAAAGATGGCCGACTCGGGCTTGGCCGCCCCGACGGCCGACGAGTACACGATGACGTCCAGCAAGGCACTCAGGCCGAGCCGCTCGAGCAGGACCGGCAGGCGACTGTCGAAGTTCGAGACAACACCCGTGCGGAGGCCCCTTTGTCGAAGCGTCTCCAGGACGGACTGGGCGGCCGGGTCGAGTCGCCAGACGGCGGGTGTGGCGAAGGCCTCATAGAGGTCGGCGAAGTAAGATTCGAAGGCAAAATTCAGGGACTTCGGAGCAGAAGAGCGGAGGGGCACGCCGCAGGCCTGAAGGGTATCGGCGACGACGGCTCGCCACCAAGCAAACTCGGCGGCCCGCCGGGCGTCATCGGGCAAGTCCGGGGGAAAGGCCAAGGGCGGACGGCAGGGAAAGACTCGGGCGAAAGCTCGGGCGACGGCGGCCGCTTCCAGGTTGAGGCCAAAGGACCGGGCTCTGTCGGCGTAGACGGTCCCGACGTCGGGTTCGACGAAGGCGAGGGTCCCGACAAAGTCAAAGAAGACGGCCCTCACCGCCATCGCTTCAACTCTTCCTGGACCTCTCGCTCGATAGCCCGCTGGCGGGCGACCTCCCGCTTCTGATGGACCTTCCGACCCCGAGCCAGGGCCAGTTCGACTTTAATGTAGGGCCCCTTCAGGTAGACCCGCAGGGGGACGAGCGTCAGGCCCTTCTCCTGGACGCGGCCGGCCAGGCGGAGGATTTCCCGCTTATGGAGCAGGAGTTTCCGTTCCCGCGTGGGGTCTAACGTCTCATGGGTCGAGGCGGCCGCATAGGGCGAGATGTGGCAGTTGACGAGGTAGGCCTCCCCGTTTTGGATGCGGGCGAAGCTGTCCCGCAGGTTGATCCGGCCGGCTCGGACGGCCTTGACCTCGCTTCCGCGCAGGACGATGCCAGCCTCGTAACGCTCTAAAATCTCGTAGTCGTGAAGGGCCTTCCGGTTGACGGCCAGGGTCTTTTCGGGCGGGGACGACTTCATGGGATGGGTCCGCATAGTGTCTCCGGGAAGGGATGGACCCGCAGGGGCAGGGTCGGGCGGAGCTGGTCCTGCCATCGAGGAAACTCCCGGGCGACGGCCTCGTCCAGGAGGCTCTGGTAAATCGTAGGGTAGACCTGTTCCCAAGGGGGTCGGGTCGCCGGGTCCGGATAGAGCTGTTCGTACCGCTGACGGACCTGCTCGGGGGGAATCAAGAGCGTGTTTCGGAAGATTCGGTCTCGGTAAGAACGGACGGCCAGGACCATTTCCACGACGCGACGGAGCAGGCTCGGGTCGAGGCGGTCGCCCCACGGCTTCAGACGGGCAAAAGCCGTCGCCGTTCGGTCGACCTCTTCGGCGGGCGGGCGTTCAAAGCCGTTCTTGTAAAAATAGACGGCCGTACGGGCGTCCCGGAGGAATTGAAGCCACAGGGGTCCGTCGTTGCGGTATTCTTGCAGGGCGGCCGCCTCGTCCCATTGTCCCGTCTGGACGCTGTACCAGTATACGTAAAACTTCCAGGTCCACACGTGGGTATCCCCCGACAGGACGACCCAGTCGGCGCAAGAAGCGGCGGCCACGACGGCGATCAGGCACGACCGGAGGCACCCCGCCCCCATCGGGTTTGTCTCCTGGAAGCGGATTCGCCACCCCGTCGGGCCTCATCCGGCGGGAGGCGCGCCATAGCGGAGGCGGATTTCAGCGGCCCGGGGGTCCGAGACGTGGATAAACTGGAGTTCTGGAACAGTTCGTAGGTACATGGCCTTTCCGAGAAAGCCCCGCAGGCGGCCCTGGACTTCCATCAGAGCCGTTCGGGCCTCCCGGGCCATCCGCTCGTCCCCGAGGACGTCGAAGATGACGTAAGCCGTTCGGACATCGGGCGTCAAGTAGACTTCCTGGAGAGTGACCCACTGAAGACGCGGGTCGCCAAACTCTTGGAGGAGGATCTGGGCCAGCTTTTGATGGAGCTCGCTGGCAACCTTCCGCAGGGTCCGTCGCTGAATCATGAGGCCGCCCTCGCCGAAGCATAGGGTTCGGGTACGGCGACCTCCTGGACCGTGTAGACCTCGATGAGGTCGCCCTCCTTGATATCCTGGAAGTTGACGAGGGTCAGGCCGCACTCGTAGCCCTGAGGGACTTCCCGGACGTCTTCCTTAAAGCGGCGCAGGGTGTTAATCCGCCCGTCGTAGACGACGACCTGGTCCCGAATCAGGCGGGCCCGCTCGCCCCGGACGACCTTCCCCTCCCGGACGAAGCAACCAGCGACGACGCCGACATCCTTGATGCGGAAGGTCTGGCGGACTTCGGCGACGCCCAGGACCTGCTCGACCTTCTGGGGTTTCAGGAGTCCGCGAACGGCGTTCTTGATGTCCTCGACGGCGTCGTAGATGACGTTGTAGTAACGGATTTCGACGCCTTCCTGATCAGCCTGCTCCCGGGCCTTTTTGTCGGGTCGGACGTTGAAGCCCAGGATGATGGCGTCGCTGGCGGCCGCCAGGAGGACATCGCCGCTACTGATCCCACCGACGCCGGCGTGGATGACGTTCAGACGGACCTGCTCGACACTCAGTTCCTCGAGGGCCTTCTGAAGGGCTTCCAGCGACCCCTGGGTGTCGGCCTTCAGAAGGAGGTTCAGGGCCTGGACCTCTCGGCCCGCCTGGACCTGAGCGGCGATGTCCTCCAGGCGGGCCCGGCGGGCCATGCGAAGCTGTTCCCTCATCTTTTCCCGCCGGAGCTGAGCGATGCGGCGAGCCTTCGTCTCATCCCGGAGGACCTGGAAAGTGTCCCCGGCCTGGGGAAGGTCCTCAAAACCCAAGACCTCGACGGGCGTCGAGGGCGGGGCCTCTTGCACGCGCTGGCCCCGGTCGTTGAACATGGCTCGGACCCGGCCCCAAGTCGCACCGGCGACGAACACGTCCCCGACCCGGAGCGTCCCGTTCTGCACCAGGACCGTCGCTACGGCTCCCCGCTTGGGGTCCATCTTGGACTCCAGGATAATGCCCCGGGCCGGCAGTTTCGGGTTTGCCCGCAGGTCGGCTAAGTCGGCAACGAGAAGGACCATCTCCAGGAGCTCCTCGATGCCGATACCCTTCTTGGCCGAGATGGGGACGGCGATAGTCTGACCGCCCCATTCTTCGACGGTAAGGCCGACCTGGGCCAGTTGGCGCTTGACCTTCTCCGGGTCGGCGTTAGGCTTGTCGATCTTGTTGATGGCGACGACGATGGGACAACCAGCCGCCCGGGCATGGTCGATGGCCTCGAGGGTTTGGGGCATGACGCCGTCGTCGGCCGCCACGACGAGGATGACGACGTCGGTCGCCTTCGCCCCTCGGGCCCGCATTTGGGTGAAGGCCTCATGGCCCGGCGTGTCGATAAAGGTAATCTTACGGCCGTGGACCTCGACCTGGTAGGCCCCGATCTTCTGCGTGATGCCACCGGCCTCCTGGGCGACGACGTTCGTCTTCCGAATGGTATCGAGGAGAGTCGTCTTGCCGTGGTCGACATGGCCCATGACGGTCACGACGGGTGGGCGGGGAACACGGTCCTCGGGACGGTCCTCGACGGCTTCCTCGAGGAGGAGCTCCTCCTCGATGGAAACGGGCCGGGCGATATAGCCGAACATTTCAGCGACCTCGACGGCCAGGTCCATCGGGACCGTCTGGGTCAGGGTCATCAGATGGCCCTTCTTCAGGAGGGCCTTGATGAGGATCGGAGCCTTAACGTTCAGGCGTTGGGCCAGGTCCTTAACCGTAATGCCCTCGGGGATCGTGATCTCTCGAATTTCCGTGACGACTTGGGGCAGGAAGTCCTCCTCCCGGCGCTTGGGCAGGACGAGCTCCTTCTCCCGCTCCCGGATACGGACCAGCTCCCGTTCCTCCTCTTCCTTCGTTCGGGGCCGCTTGCGCTCAATCTTCGGAGGCGGGGGCGGGACGTAGGGCCGGTGGAGGTCGGATACGGGCGGACCGCCCGTTTGGGTGGAGGCCCGATGCCATTCACTGAGTCGAGCGCCCGACGTCCGGGCCGTTCGCTCCCCTATCCTCACGTAGTCTCGGCGCTCCTTTACCCGGCGAAGCTCTTCCCGGAAGGCCCGCTTGTGAGGCCGGGTCTCACGGGCCATGTAACGCTCCTCGGGCGGGCGCTCGGGAATCCGCTCGGGTCCTGGGGACACCTCCGGCCGAGACGGCTCAGGGCGGGTTTCCCGACGCTCCTCCCGCCGTCCTTCCCGTCGCTCCGGACGCTCTTCCCGCCGCGGGGGTCGGGGCGGACGCTCCGGCGGAGTCGGTCGGACCAGCGATGGCTCAACCGGCGGGGGCGGAGACACGGGCGTTGCGGGCGTCGTCGAGACGGGCAGAGGCTCGACCGGCGCGGGCGGCGGTGCCGGGGCCGGTGGCTCGGTCGGCGGCGGAACGACCGGCGGGACAGGAGGTGGGGCTTCGACCGAGACGGCCGGCGAGACTTCCTTAGGTGCCTCCTCCCCCTTCGGCGTGGTGGGGAGGATCCCCTCCCGGATGTAGTAGTCCCGTACCTTGCGGGCGACGTCCGCGTCAATGACGCTGGCGTGAGACGTCACCAGGATCCCCATCCCGTTCAGGATGGTGATGACTTCCTTGCTGGGACGACCCAGCTCACGGGCTAACTCGAAGACACGCATAAACCCGCATTCCTCATGAGAAGCCGATGCAGGATGCGACCCTCAGGACGAAGCGGCCGTCGTCGGCTCCGTCGGTTGGGTCTTGTAACGACCCCGGGTGAACGCCCGTAGGGCCTCCTTGATGGTCCGGGCCGTCTCGGGCGTCATGCCCGGGACCTCCATGAGGTCGGCGATGCCGGCCTGGATCAGGGGCATCAGGCGGTCGTAACCCCGTTCGATCATCCCCTGAATTAGACCCTCGTCGATCTGATGATGGGTCCGCAAGATGCGGTAAAACTCTTCGACCGACGGGGTCACGCCGAACTGGCCCTCCTTCTCGCTGGCCCGGATGACCTCGATGCGCCAGCCGACGAGCCGAGAGGCCAGCTTCACGTTTTGACCATTCTTGCCGATGGCGATGGACAACTGATCGTCGGCCACGACGGCTTCGAGGACCCGCTCCTCCTCGTCCAGGACGTGGACCTCCAAGATCTTGGCCGGCTTGAGGGCATTGGCGGCAAACTCACAGACGTTATCCGACCACTGGATCACGTCGATCCGCTCGCCGTGGAGCTCGTTCATGATGGCCTGGATCCGAGTTCCCTTGACGCCCACACAGGCCCCGACCGGGTCGATGTGAGGATGTTTCGAGTAGACCGCGACCTTGGCCCGCTCTCCGGGCTCCCGCACGATGCGGACGACCTCGACCAGGCCTTTGAAGACTTCCTCGATCTCCATCTCCATGAGGCGGTAGATAAAGTCGGGATGAACTCGGGAGACGACCAGCTGGGGCTCCTCATGCTCGTAAACCTTCACCAACAGAGCCCGCACGTACTGACCCCGCTCGAAGCGGTCCCGGGGAAGTTGAAACTCCTTTGGAAGCAGGGCCTCCGTGTCCGGCAGGTCCAGGGTCACGTCGCCCTTCCAGACGGCCTTCACGGTGCCCGTCACGATCCGGCCAACCTGGTCCTTGTAAATCCGGGCGATCTTCTGACGTTCCGCCTCCCGAACTTTGTGAAGGATGACCCGCTTAGCGATCTGAACCGCCTTGAGGCGGGAAAGGAGCTCACCCGGATAGGGAACCTCGACCTCCTCCCCGACCTGGACGCCCGGCTTCCAGCGTTGGGCCTCCTCAATTGGGATCTCGACCTCCGGATGCCGAACGGACTCGACGACTCGCTTACGGACCAATAGATGGATCGTCCCCTCCTGGCGGTCCAGCCGAACGGAGAGCCGCTCCTTCGGCCGGGCCAGCCGACGAGAGGCCGTCAAGACGGCATCCTCGATGGCCTCGATGAGGTACCCCGGGTCGATACCCTTCTCCCGGGAGACCTGCTCGATGGCCGCGATCAACTCCTTGCTCATCGTCCTCAGCCTGTCGGTCTCGATTTTTCAACAAAAATTTAAGACTCCACAGAGTCATCCGCCAGATGTACACGGATCACATCCTGCCACGAAAGGTCCAGGATGCGCTCGGCGTCCGTCCGGACCCGAATTCCCGCGGGGTCGACCTCCTGAAGGATGCCCCGCCAGACGACCGGCCCCCCGGAGGCCGACCGGCCCAGGACCCGAACCGAACGCCCGACGGCCCAGCGAAATTCCCGGGCCGTGCGAAGCTCGCGCCCGATCCCCGGCGAGGAGACCTGCAGACGCCAGTCCCCCCTCACGAATTCGTCCCATGGGACGCGGTCCTGCAAGGCCTGAGTCGCTCGCACGCACATGGCCACGTTCACGCCCCGGGGATGGTCGATGGTCACCGTCACCAGCGTAAAACGGCCCTCTTTGACTTGACAATCGACCAACGTCAAGCCCATCGAGCGCAGGACCGCCTCGATCCGGTCCTCCAAGGCCTGCCACGGGCGTGGCGCAAAAGGATCCCCTTTCATCGTCGGCACCATACCCGGGGATCGGTTCTAATTTACGGTATTCTACGGAGTGATGCAAATGAACGCAGACCCGGTACCTGTTTCCGAGTTCGTCGAATCCAAGCCCCGCACGTCCGTGACCCCGGCCGGTTCGAAGGGTGATGGAGGCTTGCGGGCCCAGACGGAAAACGCACACACGGATTTGCATCCCACCATCCCTATCATGTATCCTGCATCGTGCATCCTGTATCCTGTATCGTAAGTCGGACACCCGGGAGTCTCGCCATGCGGCCGGATGAGCAGGAGACTTTCCTCCGGGACGTCCTCACCGCCCTCGCCGCCGGGGGACCCCGGACGGAAACCCGCTTTCCCCTCGCCTGGGCGGCCCTCGCCGAAGACGACGGAAGCCTCCGCGTGACGGCCCTCTGGGACCCGACGGGCGTCGTCGGGTCGCCGGCCGACCTCCCGCCCCTCTGCGACCGACTCCGGCCGGAGGCCCTTTCGTTCCCGGCGATCTGGACCGATGAATGCGGATGCTTGCGTCGGTTCGAACGGCTCCCGGCGGGCTCCCGCCGTTGTCACGGGACCCTCCCCCTGCGGGACGAAAACCGACTCCTGGGCATCGTGAACGTGGTCGGCCTCTTCTCGCCGTCCGACAGAGATCAAGCCCTGCTGGCCCTGACCGGAAACTCTCTGAACTTGGCCCTCCGGCAGGCCCGCCTCCACGAGGCCGTTCGGTCGGCCCGCTGGCAGGAGCAAGCCGTCCTCCTCGACCTGGCGCAGAAATTTTTGGCCCAGACGGAGCCCAAGAAGGTCGTCGAGACGGCCTTCTCGGCCCTGCGGGAATACATCCGGCCAGATTCCATCAGCCTGCTCGAGCCCGACGAACGGACGGCCTTTTTGGACCTGACCTTTGGCGAAGGTTGGAGTCAAGCCTACGTCGGCCGACTTCGGCTTCCCCTGACGCCGCCGGAAAGTAGCGGCATAGCTTGGGCCGTCCATATGCGCCGTTGGGTCCTGTGGGACCCCACGCGGGAAGACCCTCCGGTGGCCGTCCCGGAACCCGTCCGGCAAGCCGGCGTGCGGAAGTCCCTGATCCTGCCCCTCCTGACGCCGGACCGGGTTCAGGGCGTCCTGGTCCTGGACAGCTTAGAGGATCGGGACTTTACCGACGACGAGGTCCGCTTTGCGGGCTTGGTCGCCCATTTGATGGCCGTCGCCATGGAGCGGGCCCGGCAGTACCAGGTTCTTCGGGAAACTCAGGCCTGGTATTGGGACCTCTTCGAGCGGGTGCCCGTGGGCCTATACTGCACGACGCCGGACGGTCGGATCCTGGACGCCAACCCGGCCCTGGTCCAAATGCTCGGCTATCCCGACCTGAAGTCCCTTCAAGCAGTTCCTGTGCCCGACCTCTATCTTGACCCGGAGGACCGTCGCCGTTGGCAGGAGGCCATCGAGCGGACCGGCGTCGTCGAGGGCTTCGAGTTTCGGGTTCGCCGACGGGACGGCACAGTCCTGTGGGTTCGGGACTCGGCTCGATGTGTCTACGACCACGACGGGCAGGTCGTCTGCTACGAAGGCGTGATAGAGGACGTCACCCAGCGACGGCGGGCCGAATGTCTCCTGGCGGCCGAGAAGCAGGTCCTCGAGATGATCGCGGCGGGCCGGCCGCTCTCAGAGGTCTTGACGGCGATGGTCTGGTCCATGGAGGAACTCGCCGACGGCTTGCGCGGCTCGGTCCTTTTGCTGGACGAGGAGGGTCGACGACTCCGGCACGGAGCGGCGCCGAGCCTGCCCGAAGAGTACACCCGGTTCATCGACGGCCTGGTCATCGGACCGGACGTGGGGACCTGCGGCACGGCCGCCTACCTGGGCCAGGTCGTGGTCACGCCGGACATCACTACAGACCCCCGGTGGGCGGACTATCGGGACGTGGCTCTCCAGTATGGCCTGCGGGCCTGCTGGTCCGTTCCCGTGTTCTCGACCGACGGCCGGGTCCTGGGGACCTTTGCGATGTATTATGGGGAGCCCCGATATCCGACTCCCTGGGAGATGGAGCTCATCGAGCGGGCGGCCCGCCTGGCCGGTATCGCCATCGAGGCCGAGCGGGCCCGGGAGCAACTCCGGCGGCAGGCCCGACGGCTGGAGCGAATCCTCGAGTCCGCCGCTCACGGGATGGTCCTCTTGGACGGGGCGGGCCGGGTCCTCCTGGCCAACCCGAAGGGCGAGGAGTATTTGCGGGTCCTGGCCGGTGTCGGCGTCGGGGATACCCTGACTCGGCTGGGCGACCAGCCTCTGGCGTCTCTCGTTCCGTCTCCCGACGAGGTCCTCTGGTACGAGGTGACCCTCGAGGAGCCCACCGGGGAAGAAGCGAATCTGAGTTCTGACGAGATGGTGTGGACTTGGCCTGTAGTCCGTTCCCGGACCCACCGACGGGTCTTTGAGGTCGCCCGGCGGCCCGTCGTCGAGGCCGAGGCCGCCGAGGGCTCGCTTTTGGTCCTTCGGGAGGTCACGCAGGAGCGGGAAGCTCAGCTGTATGCCCAGACCCGGGACCGGCTGGCGGCCATCGGTCAGTTGGCGGCGGGTATCGCTCATGACTTCAACAACATCCTGACTTCGATCTTGGGCTTGGCCGAACTCCTCCAGATGTGGCCGGACGACCCGTCAGCCGTTCGACGGCATGCCGGCGTCATCCACGCTCAGGGCGAACGGGCGGCCCAGATGATCCGGCAGGTCCTGGACTTTGCCCGCAAGACGGTCGCCGAGCAAAAGGCCTTGAACTTGGCCGCCTTTCTGAAAGAATACGTCGTCTTCATCCGCCGGGTGATCCCGGAGAGTATCGAGATTCGGGTCGAAGTCGAGACCGATGACGCTTGGGTTTGGGGGAACGAGGCTCAAATCCATCAGGTCCTTACGAACCTGGCCGTCAACGCCCGGGACGCCATGCCGGCAGGGGGGCGGCTGACTTTTCGGCTGACTCGGACGGAGGTCCTACCCGGGCCGAAGCCGCCCCTACCGGGAATGGCACCGGGGCCATGGGTCACCGTCGAGGTCGCCGACACGGGTGTCGGGATCCTGCCGGAGGTCCTACCCCATATTTTTGAACCCTTCTTCACGACCAAGCGGCCGGGTCAGGGGACGGGGCTTGGTCTGGCCCAGGTGTACGGCATTGTCCAACAGCACGGGGGCCACATCAGCGTCCGAAGTCGTCCCGGGGAGGGTACGACGTTCGTCATCTACCTGCCCTACCGGACACCCGAGGCTCAGGCCGGGGTCCCAGAGACGGCTCGCCCCGAGGCCGTCCGATTCGAAGGGATGGTCCTGCTCGTCGAAGACGAGCCGAAAGTCCTGGAGGTGACCCGGGAGATGCTGGAGTCCCTGGGCTTTCAGGTCCTGGCCACCGTCAGTCCCGTCGAGGCTCTACGACTGTATGAGGCCCATCGGACGGCGATCCGGCTGGTCCTGTCGGACGCCGTCATGCCGGAGATGAGCGGTCCGGAGCTCCTGGTGGCCCTGCGGGCCCGGGACCCGGACGTCCGGGTCGTCTTCATGAGCGGCTATCCCTTGGGCAGTATCCGTGGGAACCCCCTTCCGGCCGGTGTCCCCTGGATCCAGAAGCCCTTCCGGCGGGATGCCCTGGCCGAAGTCATCCGGCGGGTCCTGAGTTGAGGGAAAAGGTGTGAAGGGATGGGGTCTCGGAACCGGCTTCCGAGGCCGGAGGTTTGCATGCATTGGCCGGTGTGGGTCGCATGGCACCTGATCCGGAGCCGCTCCGGACGGCTCGTCACGCTGACCGGCTGGGCGGCCTTAACGGGCGTGTTTCTGGGCGTCGCCGCCCTGGTCGTCGCCATGGCCCTGATGACGGGCTTTCAGCAGGACCTGAAGGCGAAGCTCCTGGGCGGGATCCCCCACGTGACCCTGACGGGCTTGACGCCCGAGAGCCTCTCGCGGGTCCTGGACCGGCTCGACGGGGCCCGACGCCTGCCGGCCGTCCGGGGAGCCTTTCCGGCCGTGTACGGCCAGGGTCTGCTGGTCAGTCCTTACGGGAGCCTGGGCGTCCTCATCAAGGGCGTGCCCCCCGAAGCCCGGCCCTATGTCCCCGTGCTGACCCGCTTGGTCGGTGGCCGATGGGACGGTCTGACGGCCCGAGACGGCATCGTCGTCGGACGGGGTCTGGCCCAACGGCTCGGCGTCTGGGTCGGCGAGACCGTCCGCCTCGTGATTCCCGACGGCGTGGCGTCCCCCCTGGGGCTCCTCCCCCGCATGCCTCGGGTCCACGTCGTCGCCGTCTTTCAATCAGACATGTACGAGTTCGACAACACGTGGGTCTTCATGCACATCGACCTGGCCCGCCGGCTATTCCATCCCCCGGGCGGGGCGTCGGTCGTCGAGCTCATGCTGGACGACGTGGACCAGGCGCCCCGGGTCGCCCGTCAGGCGGCCGAACAGTTCCGGGACGCCGGGGTCGTGACGGAGACGTGGATGGAGCAGAACCGGGCCCTCTTTGCGGCCCTCCAGCTGGAGAAGTGGATGCTGTTTGTAGCCATTACCCTGATCGTCGTCGTGGCGTCCTTTAACATCGTCACGCACCTGGCCCTGATGGTCCACGAGAAGCGGAGCCGGATCGCCATGATGATGGCCATGGGGGCCGACGGACGGGCCGTTCAACGGGTGTTCCTCTACCAGGGCCTCGGCCTCGGCCTGGCGGGGATCGTCGCCGGTCTCATCGTCGGCGGGACGGCCAGCTTCGTCCTGGACCACTACCGGCTTATCCGCCTTCCGGCCGAGGTGTACTTTATTCCGTATCTCCCCTTCCGACTTCGGTGGCTCGACGGCCTGTGGATCGCCCTCGTGACGACCGGGATCGTGACCCTCTCGGCTTGGCTACCGGCCCGGCAGGCGACGCGTCTCCGACCGGCGGAAATCCTGCGGTCCCCCCCGTAGTCGTCTACTGCCTTACCGCCTTCCCTCCGTCACCCACGGTCGCACAAGCGGAAGCAGGGCAAAGGCCGGCAGGGCCAAGACGAACGTCAGGGCGAAGTACGGACTGTATCCCAGATGAGCGGCACCGACCCCCGAAAGGGCCGCGACGAGCGTCCGGGGCAGGCCGAAGAGGGCCGACAGGAGCGCATACTGAGTCGCCGCATAGCGTTTATCGCAGACGGCCATCAGGAAGGCCAAGAATGCCGCCGTCCCCATACCTCCCGTGAATTCCTCGACGACGATGGCCGTCCCGACCCACGCCCGCGTGCGGACCCAGGCGGCGTAAGCGTACAGCAGGTTCGACAGGGCCTGCAGAAGGCCCAGCCGCCAAAGACCTCCGAAGACACCCCACCGGGACGTCAGCCAGCCGCCGACCAAGGCCCCCGTGATGGTCATTAGCATGCCGACCGTCCCCTGCAGAAAGCCGATCTCGGCCAGCGTCAGACCTGCATCGACCAGGAAGGGTCGCTTCATCGGGCTCATCGCTTGGTCGCCGAGCTTGAAGAGGAAGATGAATGCCAGGATACCGTACCATCCCGGCCGCTGAAAAAATCCCGTCAGGATCGACTGAGCCGACGGCCGGCCGCCGACAGTCTCGCCCCGGCCGGCCGCCGGGCTGGGGGCCCATAAAGTCATTAGGGCCAGGAGCGCAAACCCACCGGCGGCAATCCAGCCCGTCACGGGCCACCCCCACCGACCCGCCAGGACGACGAGGAACCCCCCGGCCACGATCAGAGCGATCCGGTAGGCGGTGACCCGGACGCCGTTGGCGAGGCCCAGTTCCCGGGCATCCAGGAGTTGGATGCTGTAAGCATCGATGGCAATGTCCTGGGTGGCCGACAGGACCGTCAACCCAATGACGGTCGCCCAGAGCGTCCAGCGGGCTTCCGCCAGGTCTGACCAGGGGAAGAGACCGAACAGGAGGGCCAGCAGGGCCTGACAGCCGAGGATCCAGCCCTTGCGCCGTCCCCACAGGTCGACCAGGGGCGCCCAGACGAACTTATACGTCCAGGCGAGACCCGTCAGGTGAAAGAGGCCGATCGTCTCGAGTCGAAACCCGGCCTGTCGGAGGGCGACCGGGAGGACCTCGTTGACGAACCCGAAGGGGAAGCCCTCGGCAAAGTACAGGAGGGCGATCCAGGGGAGTTTCCGTCGGAGGGAAGGCGTAGGCGTCGTCATCGGACTCCCAACGATAAAGATACAGGATGTAAACCCGTGTGCGCGTTTTCCAGTGGCCGGGCTCGGTCTTCGGCCCTCGGCGTCGGACCGAATCAGGTACCAGGCACCAGGTATCAGGTTCCGGGTGGCCGCTACCTGCAACCCAGTGCCGGATACTTGTCTTCAAAAGACACGCACACGGGGTATGCAAGATGCAGGATACAGATCCGACGGGTGCGTTTTCCAGCACCCGGCTCGGTCCTCGGTATCTGGCCTTCGGCTATGGAGGGGTGAGGGAAGATGCGACCTTCCCTGGCCCCTCGTCCAGGCCGGGACCGAAGGCCGGACACCGAACCCAGTCCCGGTTACCTGGCACCGGGGACCCGAGACCCGGTACCTGAATCGACGCCGAGGGCCGGATACCGAGCCCCGAGGACCGAGCATCCGGGACCCAATCCGTTTCTATCCCGCATCCCGCCTCTATCGCTCATTTGAGATTCCCGGCCCGTACGTCCATAATGGACGGTTAGCGGGTTCAGGTCCGGGATTGCGGCGGTGGATGCCCGACCCCCGGTCCGACGCCGAATTTTCATCAGGAGTAGGGTTTATGCGCATCGCCGAACGGATGAGTCGACTCGGGACGGAGACGGCCTTCGAGGTCCTGGCGGCCGCCCGTCTCTTGGAGGCCCAGGGCCGAGATGTCGTCCACCTGGAGATCGGGGAACCAGACTTTCCGACCCCCGAGTTTATCGTCGAGGCGGCCTATCGGGCTCTGCGGGAGGGTCAGACTCACTATGGCCCGGCCGCCGGCCTGCCGGACCTGCGGGAGGCCATCGCTGAACATGTAAGCCGGACTCGACAGGTCGAGGTCTCGCCCGAGCAGGTCGTCGTCACGCCCGGGGCCAAGCCCATCATTTTTTACTCGGTCCTCGCCCTGATCGAGGCCGGCGACGAGGTCCTCATCCCGGACCCCGGCTTTCCCATCTACGAGTCGGTCGTCCGCTTTGTCCGGGGGACGCCTGTGATGGTCCCCCTCCGGGAACAGCTTGGATTCCGGTGGGACCTAGACGAGCTCCGGGCCGCCGTCACGCCCCGCACCCGTATGATCATCCTGAACTCGCCCCACAACCCGACGGGTGCCGTCCTGACCGAAGAGGACCTTCACGGCATCGCCGAGCTGGCCCTCCGGCATGACCTGATCGTCCTGGCCGACGAGATTTACTCGGAAATCCTCTACGAGGGCACCCACCGGAGCATCCTGTCCATCCCGGGAATGGCCGAGCGTACGATCCTGCTGGACGGCTTTTCCAAGACCTTCGCCATGACGGGGTGGCGCCTGGGGTACGGTGTCCTGCCCGTCGCCCTGGCGCCCCACGTCGTCCGATTGATCATCAACAGCGTGTCGTGTACGGCCACCTTCGTCCAGTGGGCCGGCCTGGCCGCCCTGCGGGGACCCCGCGACGAGGTCCGCCAGATGGTCGAGGCCTTCCGGAAGCGGCGGGACTTCATCGTCGACGGCCTCAACCGCATCGAAGGCATCACATGCCATCGGCCCCAGGGGGCCTTTTACGTGTTTCCCAACGTGCAGGCCTTGGGCCTGCGGAGCGGTACCCTGGCGACGAAGCTCCTGCGGGAATACGGCGTGGCCGTCCTGTCCGGGACGGCCTTCGGGGCAGCCGGAGAAGGCTACCTGCGGATTTCCTATGCCGCCTCGATGGAGACCCTTCAGAAGGGTCTCGAACGCATCCGCCAGGCCGCCCAGGACCTGCGGACCCGTCGGGCGTCAGCCGCATCCTGAGCCGTCGGGCCTGGAGGCCGAATCGGCTCATCGGCGGGACACCTGAGGGGCTTCGCACACGACGCATACGCCCAGGGGCGGTTCCGTCTCGACCCGGTAGACGCCCCGCTCCGCATAGAGGGGCTCGACGACCGAGGCGCGGCTCCCCTCCCGGAAGACCGTAATTCCCTTACAGCCCAGTTCCCAGGCCTTCCAGTAGAGGCGTTCCACGGTCGAGACCGGCGTTTCCTCCGGCAGATTGACAGTCGACGAAATGCTTTGGTCCACGTGCCGCTGGGCGACGGCCTGAAGCTCGACCCGGCTCTCAGGGTCGATCTGATGCGCCGTCACGAAGGCCGGCGGAAGGGGACGGGAGGCCCCGTACATCTGGCGGTACTGGCGGACCAGGGGATGCTCGACCTGGTAGGCCTGGCCGGCCACGTGACGCAAGTACCGAAGGGCAAAGATCGGTTCGATGCCGCTGGACGTCCCGGCCAGGATAGAGATCGACCCCGTCGGGGCGATGGCCATCAGGGCACAGTTCCGGAGGCCGTGCGTCCGAAGGCCCCGTCGGATGAACGCCGGGAGCTCCTGAATATATGGACTCTTCTCATGCTCCCGGGCGTCGAAGGCCGGAAAGGGTCCCTTCTCCCGCGCCAGGTCGCTACTGGCCTGATAGGCCACTTCCTTCACGAAGGCCAAAATCCGGTCGACCCACCGGATACACTCGGGCGACCCGTACACGACGTTCAGCATGACCATACAGTCGGCCAAGCCCATGATGCCAAGACCGACCCGCCGGGACCGCTCGGAGGCCCGCCGCTGGGCCCGCAGGGGATGCCGGGGCGCCCCGACGTCGATGACGTCGTCCAGGAATCGGACGGCCCCATAAACCGTCTCGGCCAACCGGTCCCAGTCAAGGTCGGCCCGGTCTGTAAAGGGTGCCCGCACGAAGGCCGCCAGGTGGATGCTCCCCAGGTTGCAGGCCCCGTAAGGTTCCATCGGGACCTCACCGCAGACGTTGACGCCCTGGACCTCCATGCCGTTGTACTGCGTCGTCGAGCGCCGAACGACCTGGTCCCAAAATAGGACCCCCGGCTCGGCCGAGGCCCAGGCCGACTCGATGAGGGCTTGCCAAATCTGCCGGGCCGGGATGACCCGTTCAATGGTCTCGTGGGGCGTCCGAAACCACAGCCGAACCCGGCCGTCGTGGGCCAAAGCCTCCATGAAGGCGTCGGAGACCCGCACCGAGATGTTCGCATTGCGGATGTGCCGCCGTTCGGGGTCGCTCTTCGCCGTGATAAATTCCAACACGTCCGGATGGTCGACCCGGAGTGTGATCATGAGGGCTCCCCGACGACCGCCCGAGGCCCCCATCACGCCCGTTAGGGTCGAGAAGACTTCCATGAAACTTACGGCCCCCGAACTCTCCAGACCGGCATTCCGGACCTTTGCCCCTCGAGGCCGCAAGACGTCGGCATTCGTGCCGACCCCCCCGCCCATTCCATAAGTCTTGGCCGCCTCAAACATCCAACGGGTGATCCCGTAAATGGAGTCAGCCTGAATGGGGATAAAGTAACAATTGAACAGGGTCGCCGACCGGGGGTTGCCGGCTCCAAACAGGATGCGGCCGCCGGGGACGAACCGAAAGTCGGCCAGGAGGTCCTCAAACCTCCTTTCCCAGGTCTTCCGGTCCTTCTCAACACGGGCCATCGTGCGGGCCAGACGCCGCCACATGAACTCCGGCGTCGGCTCCAGCCACCGGCCCTCCAGGTCCCGGAGGGCGTATCGGTGGAGGAAGACCTCGGCCCGAAGCAAATCGCCCTGGAAGAAGGCTTCGGCCCGAGCCCATGCTTCATCCGGTCCCAAGGGCTTCATGAACTCCACTCCGCACCGTTGAAGTTCCAGAATAGGGGACGGTCCTCAATGAAGGACTTCGTCTCAAAGATATCGATCCGACCGAGAATCCGCCATTCGCCGGGTTCCCGAGTGGGTCAAATCACCCAATGGGTTAAATCACCCTGGGGGGACTGTGGAGGGGCTCGCCAAGGAGCGTAAACAGGCGATTTGAGGGTTCGGCACGGTTTTTGCCGGTAGAATCTATCCACCTGCAAGGCCGGATGTCGGGGCCCGGACCTGTGAGGGGCGGCGGAGTCCCGGGTCAGGTGCCGCTTCGGTGGCCGGTCCTCGGGGCCGAGGCTGAGAAATCCCGCACGGGCGTGGGGCTTAGTTATTTCCCGATGGGGAGGTTTCCCATGGTCTGGACCAGCCGGATGGTATGCCGGTTCTTTGGATGGATGCTCATCGTCCTGCTGGGGTGCTTGAGCGTAGGAATATCCCAGGCGGCCTGGGGCCAGGCGACGGCTTCGGTCGTTGGGACCGTGCGGGACGCCGACGGGCGTCCCCTACCCGGCGTTCTCGTTGAGCTGACGGGGCCGCAGGGGATTCGCAAGGTCGTCACGACGGATGCCCAGGGCCGCTATCGCATAGAGGGCCTGTCGTCGGGGGACGGCTACCGCCTCCGATGCGTGCAGGAGGGCTTTCTCCCCAGTATCATCGAGAACATTTCCGTGCGGCCGGATGAGCCGGTCTCGGTCGACGTCACGCTTCAGGTCGGGGCTGAAGCCGTCATCGTCGTCACGCCGAGTCGTCTGAACACGTCGCCGGAGAAACTGGCCGCCACCGTTCAGGTCCTTTCCCGGTCGGACCTGATGTCCGGTCCCCAACTTTTGGTCGACGATGCCCTCCGGCGGGTCCCGGGGTTTAGTCTCTTCCGGCGGTCCAGCAGTCTGGTGGCGCATCCCACGGCGCAGGGCGTGACCTTCCGAGGGGCCTGGCCCAGCGGCGTCAGCCGGGCCTTGGTCCTTTTAGACGGCGTGCCCCTGAACGACCCCTTTGGGGGCTGGATTTACTGGAACCGGGTGCCCCGGTCGGCCCTGCGGCAGGTCGAGGTCATCAAGAGTCCCGTCTCGAGTGCTTGGGGTCATGCCGGGATGGGCGGGGCCGTTCACTTTCGGACCGAAGCCATCGGCCTGCGGGAGTTTCAGGTCGACGTGCAGGGCGGCGGACTGGGCTCGGTCGATGCCGATACGGCCTGGCGGTATCGGATGGGGTCCCTGAATTGGCTTGTGGCCGGCCGGTACTTTCGCACGGACGGCTATTATCTGCTTCCGCCGGACCAGCGGGGGTCGGTCGACGTTCGCGCCTTCTCCCGTATGGGGTCCCTATGGACCCGGTGGACATGGGAGGCGTCGAGCCGCCGCCAGGTCTTCCTGATGGGCAATGTCTTCTCGGAACGCCGGGGCAATGGGACGCCATATACGGAAAACGCGACGGACTTATGGATGGCCGGTCTGGGGACGCGATGGTTTACGACCGGCGGTGACTTCTGGGAAGTCGGCGGGGTCTGGCAGGCCCAGACCTTCCAGAGCACGTTCAGCTCTGTGAGTCCCGACCGGAGTCGGGAGACGCCTTCGCTGAACCAGTATGACGTCCCGGCCGTCATGGGCGGCTTTTACGTCCAATGGTCTCGGCCGCAACCCTCGGGGGCTCAATGGTCGGCGGGGGTGGACGTCCGATATATCTGGGGCGAGACCCGGGAGGACTTCCGGTGGGTTTCCGGTCAATTTACCCGCCGTCGGCTGGCCGGTGGCCGGCAGGCCTTCGTCGGTCTTTACTTGAACCGGTTGTTCCAGCCGGTCTCGGGCCTGTTTGTTCAGGTCGGAGCCCGATGGGACGGCTGGGGCCTGTTCCGAGGGCGGCGGCTCGAACGGGACCTCCTGACGGACGCGGTCCTCCGGGACGACCGTTACGCCGTTCACCGGCGCTTGGCCTTCAGCCCGACCCTCGGCGTTCGCTGGCAGGTCCGTCCATGGGCGGACCTGCGGTTTCAGTTCAGCCGGGGCTTCCGGGCCCCGACGCTCAACGAGCTCTACCGGCCCTTCGTGGTGCGGAACGTCGTCACGGCCGCCAATCCGGACCTCCGGCCAGAGTTTCTGCAGGCCTGGGAGTTGGGGGCTGACCTGCGGGCTGGCGGCCGCTGGCAGGGTTCAGCGACGTTCTTCTGGTATCAGGTCCGGGATGCCATCTCGAACTTGACGGTCCTTCAGCGTGCGGCGTGGCCGACCGTGTGCGGCTTTGTCCCGGCGGGCGGCCTCTGCCGCCAGCGGCAGAATGTAGACCAGACTCGGGTCCTCGGGGTGGACCTGATGAACACGTTTCGGCTGAGCCCCCATTTTCAGGTCAGCCTGGGTTACCTCTGGAACGACGCCCGAATTCGGAAGAGCCCGGTACCGGACCTTATCGACAAGCGGGTTGCCCAGGTCCCCGAACACACGGGGGTCTTCCGGGTTCAGTACCAGCATCCGAGATTCCTGACGGCCGTCGCTCAGGCCCGATACGAGTCGAGTCGGTTTGAGGACGACCTGAACACCCTACGGCTTCGGTCCGTTTGGGTTGTAGACGCGAGCGCCCGGCGGACGATCGTTCGGGGCGTGGAATTGTACGTGTCGGCTGAAAACCTATTCGATGCTCGCGTGGAAGCCGGCCGCTCGCCGGACGGGACCGTCACCCTGGGGACGCCGCGGGTCGTACGGGCGGGCCTGCACGTGCAGATGTAACGGGCCCTTGGCAAGAGCTCGAAGTTTGAATCTCCAGAAGGGGTGAGGACCGTATGAAGTGGAAGACCCAGAGGTTATGGGTTGTCCTCGGAATCGTCCTGGGGACCCTTTCCGGAAGGAGTGCCCTTCCGGGGCTTGGGGACCGGACCCCCGCGGGGGACGTTCCCTCCAACGTGGCCTATGTCTCTAATGAGCAGGGTGGCGTCAGCGTCATCGACCTGACCCGCCTGGAAGTCGTCCGGGAGGTCCCCGTCGGTGGGACGGGTCCCCGAGGCATCGTCGTCACGGCTGACGGTCGGTACGTCCTGGTGGCCAACAAACAGACGGCCGACGTATCGGTCCTGGACACCCGGACATGGACGGTCGTGACCCGTATCCCCATCGGGACGAACCCGGAGTTCTTGAAGCTCCATCCCGGTGGGCAGTGGGTCTATACGTCCCATGAGCCCGGGGCTGAGGGAGGGCCCCCGAAACCGGCGGGTGACCATGAGGAGCCGGGGGATAAGGACGAGCCCGGACCGGCGGCCCTTCCACCCTCCCGGATCGTGGCCATCGAGGTCGGGAGCTGGAAGGTCGGTCGGGCATTCTTGGGAGGCGTCGAGACGGAGGGGATCGCCTTTTCGATCGACGGCCGCCGACTCATCGTGACCAACGAGGGGGAGGATGCCGTCTCGATGTATGACGTTGAGACGGGCCGTCTGCTTCGGCGGACGGACCTCTCGCCTTACGGGATCCGGCCCCGAGGACTCAAGCCCTCACCGGACGGCCGGTTTTACGTCGTGACGATGGAGGCCTCCAGTACGCTGATCGTCCTGGACGCCGACCTGGAGGTCCTGCGAACCCGACCGACGGGGCGGGGTCCTTACGGAGTCGCCTTCGACCGGTCGGGGGAGCGCCTGTTTGTGGCCGCCGCCCGGGATCAGAAATTGCAGGTCTATGATGCTCGGACCCTGGAGCTCCAACGGGAGATTCCCGTCGGGGCCCGGTGCTGGCACTTCACGTTTACGCCCGACGACGCCAAGATCCTCGTGGCCTGCGGGCGTTCCGACGCCGTGTACGTGATCGACGCCAGGAATTACCAGGTCGTAAAAGTCCTGAAGGGCTTTCACCTGCCGTGGGGGATCGTGACCTATCCGAAGGCTTACGGGAGTTTGGACCTGCCGTGATCCCGGATGGATGCAGGATGCAACCCCCGTGTGCGCGTTTTTCAGTGGCCAGGCTCGGTCTTCGGTGCTTGGTATCCGGCCCTCGGCGTCGATTCGGCTCCGGCGCCGGGTACCAGGTCCCAGGTGCCACGTAGCCGGTACCTGGCACCTGTCTTCGAAAAACCCGCCCACAGGGTATGCATCCTGTGGCGAGCCCACGGGGTCCCGCACCGGCCTCATAGCCGTACTGCCCTATCGCCCCACCGCCATATCGTCCTGGCCCGACCCTCAGGCTCGGTATAAAATAGGGACATGATTCCACGTGCTGGCATGTCCCCATGAAGCATCCCGTGCGGGTCGGACTCGTCAGTCTGGGGTGTGCGAAAAACTTGGTCGACTCGGAGGCCATGCTGGGGGCTCTCCAGCAGGCGGGCCTGCAGGTCACGGCGGACCCGGCCCAGGCAGACGTCCTGGTCGTCAACACGTGTGGTTTCATCGAGCCGGCCAAGAAGGAGAGTATCGAGACGATCCTGGAGATGGCCCGCTACAAGGAGGCGGGTGTCTGCCGGAAGCTGGTCGTCACCGGATGCCTGGCTCAGCGGTATCACCGGGAACTGGCGGAGGCTCTGCCGGAAGTCGACGTGTGGCTCGGGATTGACGACGTCGAGCGGGTCGTCGAGGCCTGTCGGGACGACCGCTTCCGGGGAGACCGAGTCTCGACGGAACGGCCTCGCTGGGTGTATGACCTCCAGGTCCCCCGCTTGCGGACGACGCCCCGTCATTACGCTTACCTGAAGATCGCCGAGGGATGCAATCATACGTGCAGTTTCTGTGCCATCCCCCGTATCCGGGGGAAGTACCGAAGCCGTCCGCTGGAGTCGATCCTGGAAGAAGCCCGTCGGCTGGTCGACCAGGGCGTGCGGGAACTCATCCTGATCTCCCAGGATACGACTTACTACGGTCTGGACATCGGTCAGAAAGACGGCCTACTCCGTCTGCTGGAGGCCCTTCACGGCCTGGCGGACCTCCGGTGGATTCGGCTCCTATACCTTTATCCGGACACTCTCCCGCCGGACTTTCCCGAGCGGTTCCGGGAATTTCCGAAGCTGTGTCCCTACCTGGACCTCCCCCTTCAGCACAGCCATCCGGACATCCTGCGGGCGATGAAGCGTCGGGGCTCCCGGGAGCGGTACTTGGAGCTTCTGGCCCGGTACCGGGCGGCCGTTCCAGACATCGTCCTCCGGACGACTTTCATCGTCGGCTTCCCGGGCGAGACGGAGGCTCATTTCGAGGACCTCTGCCGCTTTGTCGAGGAGGCCCGGTTCGACCACGTGGGCGTGTTCGAGTACTCCGACGAGGACGGTACGGCGGCCTATGACCTGAAGCCGAAGGTACCCCGCCGTGTGGCAGCTCGTCGACGGCGTATCCTCATGGCTCTTCAACAGAAGGTCTTGGCCGAGAAGGTCCCAGCCTGGGTCGGCCGGCGGGTCGAGGTCGTGTTGGACAGTTTCGTGCGGCAGGAAGGCGGCCGCTGGCTGTATCGGGGACGTCACTACGGGCAGGCGCCGGAAGTCGACGGCCATGTAGAGGTCACGGCCCGGCGGCCCTTGACCGTTGGGGAATGGTATCGAGTGCGCATTCAGACCGGCCGGCTCTATGACTACGGGGCCGACCTGGAAGAGGAGGAGGGTTCGTGGTCTCCCGGCGTCGCAGGCTCCGCTGGCTGATATCTCGAGAACTCCGCCGCTTTGTCGTCTACACTTACTCCCGGCGGGAGGTCCATCCCCTGGCCGTGGCGCGTCTGGTCGTGCGTGACCCGGCCGTCCCGGTCGGTTGGTCCCACCGGAGCATCGTCTTTGCCAGTGACCTCCATTTCCGGGGTCATCCCTCCGAAGGGGGTTGGCTTCGGTGGCTGGCTCGGGAGGACGCCGAGGCACTTCTGTTGGGTGGAGACCTCCAATCGGATTACCGGCAAGACGCCCTGGGCCGTTGGGTCGTCGGATTCTTGAAGGAGCTCCGGCGACTGCGGCCGGACGTACCGGTCCTGGCCGTCCCCGGCAATCACGACACGTTCCTGGTCCTGCATCGTCTGGCTGACTATGGGGTCCTTCTCCTGGAGGACACGGCGGTGGCTCTGGAAGCACCGGACGGGTCCGCCCTCGGGGTCGTCGGAACCCGGGACCCCCATAAGTCCTGGCCCCAGTGGTCTCAGATCCAATCCGCCCTGCAGGCCCATGCGGGGGTCGACTTCTGGGTCCTCCTGGCCCATTCCCCGGACGTGCTCCTTCACCTGCAGGACCGGCCGGGCGTTCAACTCGTCCTGGTGGGACATACCCACGGGGGGCAGGTATGTCTGTCACCGGGGCGGCCCCTGTGGCATAATACCCGAGTCCATCGGCGGTTCGCCTCGGGCTTGGCCGTTCATCACGGATCGTGGGTTTACACGACTCGGGGCCTGGGGTACACACTGGCGCCTCTGCGGGTGTGGTGTCCGCCTGAGGTCACGGTCGTCCGTTTCGTACGGGACACCGTTCGTTCCGTTCAGTGGACCGAAGATTGGTACCTGGTCGGCCCGGCCGACTTTCGGCGAATAGCCGTCTGGGAGCGGGGCGTGTATTATATGTAGGAGTGGTTCGGTGGCGGTCATGGGTAAGTGGGTTCGTCTCGGCGGCGTCTTCCTCGTAGCGGCGGCCCTGACCTTTGGGGCCCTGCAGGCGTCCCATCGTTCGAAGCCGACGGACCGGGTCATCCGGGACGTCGGGGAGGCTCTTCGGACCATCGAAACTTATTACAGCGGGGAGTGGAGTAGCGATACGGTCCTTAAGTGGGCCATCGTGGACATGCTGTTGAGCCTGGACCCCCACTCGAACTTCCTGGACGAGCGGGCCTACCAGCGGATGATGGAAGAGCAAAAGGGCTCGTTCTACGGGATCGGGGTCAGCATCAACAGCATCGGGGGAGTCCTGACGGTCCTCATGCCGATCCCCGGGACGCCGGCGGCCCGGGCAGGCCTGCGGGCGGGGGACGTGATCGCCGAAATCGACGGGGAGCCTACGAAGAATCAGCCCCTGGACGACCTCATCCGAAAGCTCCGGGGGCCTAAGAATACGGAAGTCCGCCTGACGATCGTTCGGGAGGGCTACCCAGCTCCCTTCCAGGTCACCCTGGTACGGGACGAGATCCCTCTGGTCAGCGTGGTCAACGCCTTCGTCACGCCGGACGGCATCGGGTACTTACGGGTCCGCAACTTCGCTGAGCGGACCTATGAAGAAATTCGGTCTCACCTGGAGGCCTTCGAGCAGGCGGGCCTCAAGGGCCTGGTCCTGGACCTCCGGGACAATCCGGGGGGCCTCCTGGAGGAGGCCGTCCGGGTCGCCGACCTCTTTTTACCGCCGGGCCTGACCATCGTGACCGTCCGGGGTCGGGGCATTGGACGGGTCGTCGAGTACAAGAGCGAGCAACAGGACCCCTACGAGACCCTGCCCCTGGTCGTCTTGACGAATCGGGGCACGGCCAGCGCCTCGGAGATCGTCGCCGGTGCGGTCCAGGACCACGACCGGGGGATCATCGTGGGCGAGACGACGTGGGGGAAGGGATTGGTACAGACTCTCTATCCCCTCAGCTTTAATACGGCTGTGGCCATCACGACGGCCCGGTATTACACGCCCTCCGGTCGTCTCATCCAACGGTCCTATGCTTCTTTCTTCGAGTACAGCTTCCCCCAAATTCAATCCTCTCAACCAGACCGGCCTCAGTTCCAGACCGACCTGGGTCGATTCGTCACCGGCGGGGGCGGCATCCAGCCGGACGTGCCCGTCGAGAGCTTTAAGGACCCGGAGGTCCTGCAGGCCATCGAACAGGAATTCTACCGCCGGGTCGCCCCCGTCCACGGACTGCCGTACCTGGAGTTCGCTCGGCTCTTTGCCCCGATCGAGAAGGCCGACGAGGAACGCCAGCACCGTTCGACGCGGCAACTGCTGGCCCCGGACTTTCAGGTCGACGACGCGATGTTGGCCCGTTTTCAGGATTTCCTCCGTCAGCGGGGGATTCCCTTCGACGAGGCGGCCTTCCGGCGGGACCGGGAGGTCATCCGACAGGTCCTGCGTCGGGAGCTGATCGAGCGACTCTGGGGAGACAGCGAGGGGTATCGGTATTTCTTGACCTTTGACCCGCAATTCAAGAAGGCCCGGGAGGTCATCCCGAAGGCCCAGCAGATGTGGAGCCAGCGTTTGCAGGCCTTAAAGCGGAAAGAAGTTTCCTCATGAGGCCAGCCGGAGTCAGTTCGGCGGCCCCCTGATGCTGGACGCCGAGGGTGGAGCGTCGTCCCGATGGCGGCGAAGAAGTCCCCCTCATCGGTAGCCATCGAGTGGCATACGATCCCCGTGACCTGGGTGATCGCCCTGGCGGCCCTCGTGCTGGTCGGGGTCGGTTGGGTCGCCTACCGTGTGTGGCTTCGTCCCTTTCTGCAGAAGCCTTCGACACCGTCGGCCTCCCTCCCCTCGGCCGATACGGCGAGCTTTATCCAGCTATCCGGCCGGGTCGAGGTTAAAAAAGTCAACGACTATGTGTATCGCCCTGCCGACTTCCGGATGCCTTTAGAGGAAGGCGACATGATCCGGACGGGCTCCAATGGGGTCGCCGAGATCGTATGCCCGAGCGGATCCCGACTCCGGGTGAATCCCGACACCCTCTTGCGGCTAGAATGCTCCCTGCCGACCCGCCACAGCCGCATCGGTCGGGTCGAGGAGGGGGCTGTCGTCGTCGAGGTCAGCCGTCAGCCCGGTCTCGTTTCGACGGGAGCCGACGTCCGGGCCCGGTTGGAGACGGAGACGACGGCTCGGATTCGCTTCCTGGGGGACGTCCAGGAATCTTTCGTCGAGGTTCAACGGGGTCAGGCCATCGTCCAGGCCGGCGAGCAAGAGGTCGCTGTCGGTTCCCAGGAGGGTGCCCGGGTCGTCCGTCAGGGGCCGATCGAGAAAAAGCGTCTTCTGGACCCACCCCTCCTGAAGCAACCCCTCCGCCGGCAACAAATCTTCCTCCAGGCCGGCGACAGTACACTTGTGACCCTCGAGTGGACGGGCGTCCCGGATGCCGTCGCCTATGAGCTGGAGATCGCGTCTCGGCAAGACATGCTGGATTCCATCCGCCGGGTGACCCGCTCGACGTCGGTCGTCTTGCAGATTCCGAATCGTTTTGCGGGCGTCTGGTACTTCTGGCGGGTCCGGGCCATCGATGCCCAGGGGTTTGTCAGCGACTTCTCAGAGACGCGAACCTTCATGGTCGGTCCGAGCTCGAGTCCCACGGGTGCCGTCCGTTGTTCCTTTGAGGCCCGTCAGCAGATGACCTTTTCGACCTTCGTGGTCCTGGAGGGGAAGACCCACCCCAGCTGTATGGTCACCATCGCCGGAGAGCCCGTGACGGTCCAGTCTACAGGCCAGTTCCGCCACTTTTACCAGGTCCGTCAGCGGGGGCTGACGAGGGAGCCGGTCGTCATCGAAAGCCCGCAGGGCGTCATCGAGGAGTGGACGATGGAGGTCTTGGTCGACGACCAGGGGATCCACGTACAATTTTATCCAAAGCGGGCCGCCGGTGGGCCTTGACGCCGTTTCCAGCCGAGTGCAGCTTTAGGATGCCCGGGAGGAGTGAGGAGAATGAAGTTATTCGGCTGGCTCTTCAGCGACCTCGGGATCGACTTGGGGACGGCGAATACGGTCGTCGTGGCCAAGAACCGGGGGATCGTCCTCAACGAGCCCTCCATCGTCGTCCGTAATCGGCTGACGGGTCAGATCGAGGCGTTCGGCCAGGCGGCGAAGGAGATGTTGGGCAAGACGCCCGTGAACATCGAGGTCATTCGGCCCCTGCGGGACGGCGTGATCGCCGACTTTGACGTGACGGAGCAGATGTTGAAGTACTTCATCCGGCAGGCCGTGAACCACCATCGCTTTTTCCGGCCCCGCATCGTCATCGGCGTACCCTCGGGAATCACCCAGGTCGAACGACGGGCCGTCCGGCAGGCCGCCCTGAATGCGAACGCTTCGGAGGTCTACCTGGTCGACGAGCCGATGGCGGCGGCCATCGGAGCGGGCCTTCCCATCGATGAACCCTCGGGGAACATGATCGTCGACATCGGGGGCGGGACGACAGACGTGGCCGTCATCTCCATGTCGGGCATCGTGTACAGCAAGTCCATCCGGGTGGCCGGTCACGAGATGGATGAGGCCATCATCATGTACGTCAAGCGTAAGTACAACCTCCTGATCGGGGAGCGGACGGCCGAACAGATCAAGATTCAGTTGGGCTCGGCGGCCCCCAAGGACGAAGAAAAGAGCATGGAGGTCAAGGGCCGTTGCCTGATCGAGGGTGTTCCCCGGACCGTCCTGATTCGGTCCGAGGAGGTCCGGGAGGCCCTGGCCGACACCGTCAGCGCCATCGTAGACTTAGTCCGGGAGGCCCTGGAGCGGACGCCGCCCGAGCTGGCCGCCGACATCGTCGACCGGGGGATCGTCCTGACGGGCGGAGGAGCCCTCCTGGACAAGCTGGACGTCCGGCTCCGCAATGAGACGGGCCTGCCCGTCACCGTCGCCGAAGAACCCCTCCTGTCGGTGGCTTACGGGGTCGCGAAGATCTTGGACAACATGGAACTGCTTCGGAAAGTCGCGGCCCCGGCCTGAGCTCGATATCCCTCGGAGGGTTTCCTCCCATGGCGGTCCTGGCCCCTCTGGCCTCGCGACGGTGGCTTTTCCGACAGTGGCTCCTGTGGGTGGCCGTCTGCTGGGCGCTCCTGTCCGTACAGGTCTTAAACCAACGGGGCATCTCCTTGGGATTCCTCGTCCAGCGATGGGTCTGGGTCCCCCTGCTCCACGGATATGAGCGCCTATACCGGCAGGTCGAGGACTGGCGAGACCGCTGGCGGACGGCGAACGAACTGGCGGAGGAGAACCGCCGTCTCCGGGCTGAGGTCTTCCGGTACCAGCAGATGGAACGGCAGTACGAGCAGGTCCTGCAGGAGATGGCCCTGTTCCGGCCTCTGTACGACCGATGGCAGACTCGGCGTCCGTCGAGCCTCTGGGCCCGAGTCGTCTTGCCGGACGTCCATGTGATTCGGTGGCACCAGATCGTCATCGACCGGGGAGCCCGACATGGGGTCCATCGGTACGCCGCCGTGTCGACGCCCGACGGCTTGGTCGGCTACGTCGAGTCCGTCGGCCCGACGACGAGCCAAGTCCGCCTCGTCAGCCATCCCTTTTTCCGATGCGGGGCCCGAGTCGGGACCGACGGCCCGATGGGCATCCTGTACGGTCAGGGGAATCCCTCTCGGCTCCTCTTGCGATACGTCCCCCAGGGCTCGGCCGTCTCCCCTGGAAGCCCAGTCTACACGAGCGGCATCGAGGGCGTCCTGCCGGTCGGCCTGCGGGTCGGATGGGTCGAGGCGGCCCGTACGTCGGACACGGGAGAGGTCCTCTATGAAGTCCGACCGGCCGTGATTCCGTCTCAAGTCGTCTGGGTGATCGTTGACGTCCTGGGAGGCGAGCCCCCATGAAGTGGAAGGCCTGGGTGTGGCGGCCCGCGTTCCCCCGATGGATCGCCCTCGGCCTGGGTTTGCTGTGGTATGGGGTCGTGGGTCCCCTGGGCCTGGGATCTCATCCATGGCTCCAGGTCGACCTGGTCCGACCGTGGCTGGTCTTTGAGTCCCACTGGGCTCCGCCCGGCCTGATCTTTTGGTTGGGCGCCGCCTGGGGCATCGTGCAGGACATCCTGACGGGTCAGATGCTGGGCCTCTATGGCTTGGTCTGGGGTACGGAAGCCCTGTTGATCGTGTATTTCCGCCGGCTGTTTAACTTTCCCACTTGGCTGGGGTCCCTGACGGGCCTGAGCGGCTTGCTGGCCTTCCAGTATGGGTCTCTGTTCCTCCTGACACGTCTGCTGGGCTTGACCTTTCGTCCACACCCGGTGTGGGCCCTCATCGACGGGACGGTCAACGTCCTGCTTGTCCGGCTGGCCTTTTTCTGGTGGGAGCGGGCACACTATGAAGCCTATTCAGCCCACTCCGTTTGAGCGGCCCCTGCGTCGCTTTCGGACCGGGGTCCTGCTCGGGATGTCGGTCCTCCTCCTGGGCTTTTGGCGCCTCCAGGTCATCCAACACTCGTACTATCTGGGACTGGCCGACCTCAACCGGGTCCAGGTCGTCCGCCTCCATCCCCCACGCGGCGTGATCGTCGACCGTCACCAGCAGGTCCTTGCCGACACGGGGGTCACCTCCGTACTGGTCTGGGAGCCCCGCCGACCTCAGGCCGACCCCCGCCGGGTATTCCCGGAGTTGTTTCAGGTCCTGGGTTGGCCGGAGACCCAGCGGGCCAGCCTCATGCCACGGGTCCAGCGTTTGTCGGCCTACTACCCGGAGCGATTGAACTGGGCCCTCAATACGGTCGACATCGCCCGCTTTGAATTTTACCGGGAGCGATTTCCGGACTTAGTCCTCCAGACTCGTCCCAGCCGGTCATACCCCTATGGTCCCATTACGGCCCACGTATTGGGATACGTGGGCTGGATCGGTCCCGAAGACCGGGCCCAACCCCTCTATGCCGACTATCCGGGCGACGCCGTCGTCGGCAAAACGGGTATCGAACGGTACTACGAGCCAGCCCTGCGGGGGGAATTCGGACAGGCCTACTACGTCGTCAACAGCCTCCATATCCCGGTCCAGGAGCTGAAGGCCCACCGCCGCTCACCCCGACCCGGTAATCGTCTCGTCTTGGCCGTCGACTTGGACCTCCAACGCATCGCTTACGAGGTCCTCCAAGACGTGTCGGCCGCCTTCGTGGCCCTGGACCCCCGTACGGGGGCCGTCCGAGCCATGGTCAGCACGCCGTCCTTTGACCCGAATGAGTTCGTGCCCTACATCCGGCCCGAACGGTGGAGGGACCTGCTCGAAGACCCGGCCCGCCCCCTTCAGAATCGGGTGATCCAAGCCCTTTACCCCCCGGGGAGTACCTTCAAGGTCGTGATGACCGTAGCCGGCCTCCTCGAGGGATGGACGACACCCACCCAGACGGTCACCTGCCCCGGATATGCCCGCCTATACAACCACGTATTCCGATGCTGGAAGCCGACGGGTCACGGGACCGTCGACCTCCATGCGGCTATCGTTCATTCCTGTGACGTATACTTCTATCACCTGGGTGCCCGGGCACCCATCGACACCATCGCCCGCTATGCCGCCGCCTTCGGTTACGGCGTCCCCACGGGGATCGACCTGTACTTCGAAAAGGGCGGCCTGGTCCCGACGACCTTCTGGAAAGAGCGAGTCCGCGGCGAGCCCTGGTATCCCGGCGAGACCGTTTCCGTCGCCATCGGCCAGGGACCCCTCTTGACGACGCCCCTTCAACAGGCCAACGTGATGGCGATGATCTGGAACCGGGGCGTCCAATACCAACCCTACGTGGTCCAGGCCATCGAGAGTCCCGACGGTCGGGTCGTCCTGCGTCGGGAGCCCCGCGTCATCAACCGCCTGCGGGCCCCAGAGGCAGTCTGGGACTTCCTTCACAAGGCTATCTGTGAAGTCGTCCAGGCCGGGACGGGACGGGCCGGCCGGGACCCCAACGTGCCCATTTGTGGGAAGACCGGGACGGTCGAGCTCCTGTCCGACCCCGAGAAGGTCCCGCCGGAACTCCGGGAGAAATACAAGACCCACGCCTGGTTTGTCGGATGGGTCGACTGGCCCGACGACCCGATGGCCTTTGCCTTGATCGTGGAACACAGTGGTCACGGCGGGGAGGTCGCCGCTCCGCGGGTCCGGGAGATCTTCCGTCGCTATGGGGCCCTCCGCCGACCCCCGCCGTCCGCCAGTCCGCCCCGGAGTCGGAGTCATGCGGTTCTCCCGATGGATGGATTTTGAATCTGTTACGTGGCTGATCGTCGTCCTCCTGCTGGCCATCGGCCTGGCGACGATCTACAGCGCGACCGTCGACACTCGGGGCACCCGGTACGTGTACCGCCAGCTCCTGGCCATCGGCCTGGGCCTCCTCGCCGGTGCCGCCTTCGGGTTGATATCGTACGAGAAGTGGCTGTCGTGGGCACCGACGCTCTACGCCGCCTCGATAGCCCTGCTGGTCGGGACGCTGGCCTTCGGCCACGCCGTTTCCGGGTCCAAGAGCTGGATCGGCATCGGTTCCTTCCGGTTCCAGTCCTCAGAAATGGCCAAGCTGGCCGTCGTCTTGATGTGGGCCCGCATTTACGGGGGTCGGCATGCGGAGCGGCTCCGTACCTCCCCTTTCCGCCTTCGGGACCTCGGGGTCACCTCGGCCATCGCCGCCCTCCCCGTCGGTCTGATCCTCCTCCAGCCCGATTTCGGGACGGCCCTCACGTTTTTCTTCCCCCTGGCCGTGCTATGGTTCCTTCTCCGAATGCCCCTGCGGTACTGGCTCGTCCTGGGCCTCGCCGCCCTGATGGCCGTGCCCATCGGATGGTCCCTGCTGAAACCCTACCAGAAGGCCCGGGTCCTGACCTTCCTGAAGTCGGAAGCCATCGACCCCCAAGGGAGTGGCTATCAGGTCCTACAATCCAAGATCGCCCTGGGCTCTGGAGGCTTCTGGGGCAAGGGATTCCGCCAGGGGTCGCAGGCTCAGCTCGGATTCGTCCCCGCGCGACATACGGACTTTATCCTGGCGTCCCTGGGAGAGGAGTGGGGCTTCATCGGCATCGTCCTCGTGTTCCTGCTGTTTATGGCTCTGTTCACTCGGTGGTTCACCCTGGCGGGACGCACGCCTGACCCGGCAGGTCAACTGATCATCGCCCTGGTCCTGGCCTTTTGGGTCTTCCACTTCGGGGTCAACGCTGGGATGGCTGTCGGGTGGTTCCCCGTGACGGGCCTGCCGCTCCCCCTCGTCAGCTATGGGGGGTCCTTCCTGCTGTTCTGCTTGAGCTCGGTCGGCCTCGTCCTGAACGTCTACTGGCGACGCCACGAGGTCCTCTCCCGCCTGTAAGGGGAGCAAAGGGGAAGGCTGTACAGGAGGCAAAACGAGTCGTCGTCCTGGGCTGAGAGGACGGACCCGTCACGGAGCCGCCGGCCCACCCTCGGCCGCCGTCAGGTCCGCCAGGACACACCCCACGAGCCCTTTGACGTCGGTCCCGACGGCCGGGCGGGGACCGATGCAGGACGGACATCCGGCGACACAGGCACACCGCTCGACGACATCCCGGGCCAGTCGGAAGAGTTCCCCGGCCCGCCGGAACAGGTTCGGGGCCAGGCCGACGCCGCCCGGATAGACTTCGTACAGGTAGATCCGGGGCGCAAAGGCCGGTCGAGCCTCGTCGGCCGAAGGCTCATGCTCGGAGGCCGCCACCGCCAGGTCCCGAACATCGGCCATCAGGACGAGGGGTGCCATCTGATGAAGGAGATAACCCAGACCCTGCAGGACCGCCGTCCGGACGACGGCGTCGGGCGACCACGCCTCGTAGGCGGACCGCTCGAAGGACAGCCAGAAGGCCGCCGTGTGGAGCTGGTACTCCGGCAGGCTCAGCTCCCCGCTCCCCACGTTCTCGTGCGTCCCAAACTTGATCTTCTTGAAGCCGACGACCTGCTCCTGAACCTTGACCTCCCCGTGGGCGACCCGCCACCCCGGACCCGTCCGTTCATCCAGGACGTCCAGGACGTCCACGTGGGTGTACCGGATGGCGTCCGTAAAGTAGTCGACCTGCACGGGGCGGACGTAAGCCTTCCGGCCCTGAAAGTCCAGTTCGTCCACGTAGTAAGTCTGCCCCTCGCACAGGTAGATGGCCTTCGGGTGGATCGACGTCAGGGCGCTGGAGAAGTCGACCTCGGCGATGACCCGGGGCCGGCCCGACGTGTCCACGACGACGAAATTGTCGGACGTGACCGTCCGAAGGCTGACGGCGTCGGCCGGGAAAGAGTCTCCGATCCAGTGCCACCGACGGCCGACCCGATGGACCCAGCCGTCCTCCTCGAGGAGTTCCATCCACTCGCCGACGGGCTGACCCGCAAAGGTCTCGTCATCCTGAAACGCCAACTCGAAGGCCGCACACTTTAGGTGGTCCAGAAAGATAAACAGGTTCCAGGGGTCGATGAGAGCCTGCTCAGGCGTTCGTCCAAAGAAATAGTCGGGATGCGTGACCAGATACTGGTCGATGGCCCGATGGCTGGCGACGAAGACGTGGAGGGCCGGCCGGTCCCGACGGCCCGCCCGGCCCGCCTGTTGCCAGACGCTGGCCATCGTCCCCGGGTAGGACGCCAGGACCGAAGCATCCAGGGACCCGATGTCCACGCCGAGTTCCAGGGCATTCGTGCTGACGACGCCGACGACCTCCCCCGCCCGAAGGGCCGTCTCGATGGCCCGACGGGTCTGGGGGAGATACCCGCCCCGGTAGCCCCGGACCCGGTCCCGCCGGTCGGGCCGCTGGGCGAGCCGCTCCCGGAGATAGCGTAAGGCGATCTCCGTGTACAGCCGGGACGGGGCAAAGACGATCGTCTGCAGGCCGTGCCGGATCAGGAACTCGGCGATGCGGCAGGCCTCCTGAATGAAGGACCGTCGGAGGCCGAGGGTCGGGTCGACGACGGGCGGGTTGTACAGGACAAAATAGCGCTCGCCCTGGGGAGCCCCGCTCTGGTCGATGCAGACGACGGGGATGCCCAGCAGACGCTCAGCGTGCTCGACGGGGTTGGCGATGGTCGCCGAGGTCGTGATGAATACGGGACGGGACCCGTAAAACTCGCAAACCCGCTGGAGCCGTCGCAGGACGAGGGCGACGTGGCTCCCGAAGACGCCCCGGTAGGCGTGAAGCTCGTCGATGACGACATATTCGAGATTCTCAAATAATTGGGCCCACTTGACGTGGTGGGGTAGGATGCCTGTATGGAGCATATCGGGGTTCGTCAGGACGATGTGGCTCCGTTCCCGGATGACGGCCCGCAGGTCCTCGGGCGTATCGCCGTCGTACGTCTGAATTTCCAGGTCCGGAGCCCAAGCCTGGGTCATCGCCCGGAGGATGGCCTTCTGGTCCTGGGCGAGGGCCTTCGTCGGGAATAGGTACATCGCCCGGGCCCGAGGCTTCTCGAGGCTACGCTGAAGGACCGGCAGGTTGTAGCAGAGCGTCTTGCCCGAGGCCGTCGGCGTGACGATGACCACGGAATGGCCTGCCCGGACGAGCCGCCAGGCCTCGGCCTGATGGGCGTACAGCCGACGGATGCCCTGAGCCTCCAAGACCTGCCGGAGCCGGGGGTCCAGGTCGGACGGGAAGTCGGCCCAGACGGCCTCCCGGGCCGGCAGGTGCTGAATCCACACGATCCCGTCCCGAAACACCCGACGGAAGCGTTCGAGGACCTGCTCCATCGAGCCGACCTTCGGGGCCTCCAGGGGGTCCGGACCTGATAGCAGGACGCAGGATACAGGATGGGAGCAAGCGGCTCAACTCCGGTAGCGGGCATTTAGGCGGACGTAGTCCTCCGTCAGGTCCGACGTCAGGACCGTCGTGGAGGCCGAACCCCGGCGCAGACGGACCTGGATGTCGACCGTCGCCTGTCGAAAGAGCCGCTTGAGGCGCCCGTCGGAGCTCAGTCGGAGCTGGCCGTCGCCGTAAACTCGATAGGGGCCGACCCACACCTCTACTTCAGCGGGCCGAAACCGGACGCCGGCCGAACCGAGAGCCGCCAGGATCCGACCCACGTTGGGGTCACCCCCGGCGAGGGCCGTCTTGACCAGGGGGGAGTGAGCCACGCGGTACGCCAACCGCCGGGCCTCCTCGAGCGACCGAGCGCCCTCGACGTGGACCCGCAGGACGCGAGACGCTCCCTCACCGTCCCGGACGATGGCCTCGGCCAGGCGCTGACAGACCGCCCCCAGGGCCTCGGCAAAGGCTGTCCACGCCGACGTGCGCCAACGGACCTCGCCCGATCCAGACGCTCCGTTGGCCAGTATGACGACCATGTCGTTCGTACTCGTGTCGCCGTCGACTGTGATCCGATTGAAGGTCGCCTCGACGGCCTGCCGGAAGGCGACAGCCAGGGCCTCCCGTCCGATGACGGCATCCGTCGTGAGAAACGCCAGCATCGTCGCCATATTCGGACAAATCATGCCGGCTCCCTTGGCGATGCCCCCGATCCGGACCTCCGTCCCGTCGACCCACAGGCGGGCACCGGCGACCTTCGGGAAGCGATCCGTCGTCAGGATGGCCCGGGCGGCGTCCATTCCGCCCTGGGGCGAGAGGGCCTGGACGGCTCGGATGATCCCCCGGTAGACCTTTGCCATGGGGAGTCTCGGCCCGATGACGCCCGTCGAGGCCACGACGACGGTCTCTCGCCGTTCCAGGCCGAGCGCCCGACGGGTCCACTCCGCCATCGTCTGAGCGTCCCGGAGGCCTGCCCGCCCCGTCCCGGCGTTGGCGATGCCGCTGTTGGCGACGATGGCCTGTAAAAAGGGGCTCCGGCGCACGTGACGGCGGGATACCTGGACGGGTGCCGCCGCAAAGACGTTCCGTGTGAAGACGGCATCGGCGACGGCCGGCCGGTCGCTGACGATGAGGGCCAGGTCCGGCTTGCCCAGGGGGCGGATGCCGCAGGCGATGCCGGCGGCCCGGAATCCTTGGGGATACGTTACATGACCGTCCTCGACGATCTCCCAGGTCGTCATGTCCCTTCGTCTCCCTCTCGGAGGATACGCCAGGCCCGCTCAATCTGCTGACGGACGGCGTCCGGGGCCGTTCCCCCCGGAAGACACCGGCGCCGGACAGCCGCTTCAGGGTCCCACACCCCACGGACGCTCTCGTCCACGACGGGGAGCCATTCGGCGAGTTCCGCCGCCGAGAAGCTCTCCGGCGGACGCCCGACGGCTTCGGCGTGAGCCACAAAGCGGGCGACCGCCGACTGGGCCGTCCGGAAGGGGACCCCGCGGGCAACCAGGAAGTCAACGAGCTCGACCGTCAGGGTCCACGACTGGAGTCGGGCCCGGGCGACGTCCGTCCGGACCGTCGTACCCTCGACGACCCGAGTCATGACCCCCAGGGCCTGACGAAGGTCCTCGACGGCCGGGACGAGGTATGCCTTATCCCACTGGAGGTCCTTGCTGTAACCCCACGGCAGGCCCTTCAGCGTCGTACTGAGACCGACCAGGGCACCGAGCCACCGGCCCGCCAGACCTCGGACCAGCTCGAGAACGTCGGGATTCCGCTTGTGGGGAAGCAGGCTCGAGGACGTCGTCAGGGTGTCGTCGAGGGCCAGCCATCCGAATTCGTCACCGGAAAACAGGACCCAGTCCTCGGCCATCCGGGAAAGATGAATCCCCGTCATCAGGCAGGCGTACAGGAAGTCCAAGAGGAAGTCCCGGTCGCTGACGGCGTCCAGGGCATTGTCGGTCGGTCCTGCAAAGCCGAGCCGTCGGGCCAGGGCCGCCCGGTCGATGGGCACGGTCGTCCCGGCCAAGGCCCCGGATCCATACGGACAAGCGTCCATCCGACGGAGGGCCGTCCGGAATCGGTCCCGGTCCCGCTCGAGGGCAAAAAACCAACTTATCAGGTAGAAGCCCCAGGTCATGGGCTGGGCCTGCCGAAGATGGGTGTATCCGGGGACGATCGTCTCGACGTGACGTTCGGCCTGCCGGACCAGGCTCGTCTGAAGGGCCCGGAGGGCCGCCTGCAGGTCTACTCCGACTCGCCGGACGTAAAGCTTCTCGATGGTCACGACGTCTTCGTTCCGGCTCCGGCCCGTGGCGACCTTGGCGGCGACGGGGCCGACGGCCTCGGCAAGGACCGCTTCGACGGCCGTGTGGACGTCCTCCCAATCGCCGGTCGGGGGCTCCGCCTGGGCCATCCGGTCCAGGGCCTCGGCCAGGGTCTGCCACTCGGCGTCGGTCAGGAGGCCTGCTCCGTGGAGGGCCTCGGCGTAGGCCCGAGTCGCCTCGACCTCCTCCTGCCAAAGCTGTCGGTCAATGGGGTACGACGCCTGCCATGCGTCGAGGTCACTTCGGGGACCCACAAATCGAGATGCCCACAGACGCTTCATCCCTCTGCCTCCGAGACGCCGACCGGCAGGCCCACGGCCCGACGACGGGCGGCGTACTCCTGCGAGTCCAGACCCCACAGACGGATGAAGCCCTCGGCCGCCCGGTGGTCGAAGGCGTCGTCGACGTCATAGGTCGCCAGTCGTTTCTGATATAGGGAATAGGGCGACGTCCGACCGATGACCTGCACATGGCCCTTCCAGAGCCGCAGGTGGACCGTGCCCGTGACGGCCTCTTGCGTCTTCTGCATGAAGGCGTCCAGGGCCTCCCGGAGGGGCGAGTACCACAGGCCGTAGTAGACGAGTTCGGCGTACTTCAGGTCCATCGCCTGCTTGAAGTGCAGGAGTTCCCGGGGAAGGACCATGTGCTCGAGGGCCGCGTGCGCCTCCAGGAGGACGGTCGCCGCCGGGGCCTCGTAGACCTCCCGGGATTTGATGCCCACCAGACGGCTTTCGATGTGGTCGATACGGCCGACGCCGTGGAGGCCGGCCCACTCGTTGAGGGTCCGGATGAGGGCTACCGGCGGCGTCGGCACGCCGTTCAGGGCTACGGGGACTCCCGCCTCGAAGGTCACGCTACACTCCAGGGGTGCCTCGGGCGTCGCCGAGAGGGGACGCGTCCATTCGAAGGCGTCCTCCGGGGGTTCGACCATTGGGTCCTCCAAGACGCCGGCCTCGATAGAGCGGCCCCAGAGGTTCTCGTCGATGGAGTAAGGCTTCGACTGAGAGGCCTTGACGGGAATGCCCCGCTCCTTCGCATACTGGAGAAGCTCCGGTCGGGACATTCGCCATTCCCGGACGGGCGCCAGGACCTTCAGACGGGGGTTCAACGCCGCGACCCCCAGCTCGATGCGGACCTGGTCGTTGCCCTTGCCGGTACACCCATGGGCGACATACTCGGCCCCCTCCCGCTCGGCGACCTCCACGAGGTGACGGGCAATGAGCGGTCGGGAGAGGGCACTGATCAGGGGATAGACGCCCTCATACCGGGCGTTGGCCCGCAGGGCCGGAAACACGAAGTCCCGAACAAATTCCTCTCGGGCGTCCACGACGTAGGCCCGCAGGGCCCCCAGCCGACGGGCTTTCTCGGCAATGGCCTCCAAGTCCTCCGGCTGACCCACGTCGACGGTCAGCGTGACGACCGACAGGCCATATCGTTCCTGAAGCCACCGGATACTACAAGACGTGTCCAGGCCACCGGAATAGGCAAGGACGACTTTCGGCATGACAGACCTCCGAAAGGCAATCGGGCCTTGAAGGAGGACCGGCATTCATCCCGCATCCCCGGCGTCCTCCACGACCCACGTCCCCCCGCCGGACCCCTCCAGTTGACGGACCAAGGACACCCGGCCCGGACCCGTGATGAGGACCCGAGAGACTCCCCAGGCCAGGGCCCTGAGGGCGGCCTCCGCCTTCGGGATCATGCCGTCCTGAATGATGCCCGCTCGGACCAACTGGTCGAAAGTTTTCGGCGTCAGCCGCCGCAAGACCCGGCCGGCGGCGTCCAGCACGCCGGGCGGGTCCGTCAGCAGGAACAGACATTCCGCCCTCAGAACACCGGCCACGGCCGCCGCTACTTCATCCGCATTCACGTTCAGGGCCCGACCCCGGCCGTCCGAACAGATGGGCGATAGGACGACGACCCAGCCCTTCTCGAGAAGAGCCTGGAGCACCTCCCGCCGGACCCGTACGGGCTCCCCAACCTCGCCCAGCTCGGGCCGCCGCCGAGCGACGACCAGGTCCAGGTCCCGACCCGAGAGACCGAGAGAGGGAATGCCCCGCCGTTGCAGTCCACCGACCAACCGCCGGTTAATGGTCCCCGAGAGGACCATCTCGGCGACGGCCAGGGTCGCCGGGTCCGTGACCCGCCGCCCCTGGACAAAACGGGCCTCGAGGCCGAACCGGGCACCCACCTCCGTGATCTCGGGTCCGCCGCCGTGGACGATGACGACCGCCCGCCCCCGGCGCCGCAGGCCGGCCACTTCGGCGACGACCACCGGCCAGGTCGCTTCGTCCAGGAGGCGACCGCCGACCTTTAGGACGACCGTCTTCATCCGTCCCCTCCTTCGACCGGAAGGCCCAGCGTTTCGTCCCACCCCATCAGGAGGTTCATCGTCTGGACGGCCTGACCGCCGGCTCCCTTCAGGAGATTGTCGAGGACTGCCACGAGAACGACCCATCCCGTGTCGTCGGCCTCGACGACCCCGATATCGCACCGGTTCGTCCCGACGACGTCGCCCAACGCCGGGACCTCGCCCAGTGGCCGGACCCGCACGAAGGGCCGACCCGCATAGGACTCCGCCAAACACGACCCGACCGTGCGCGCCGTGGCCCCGTCCCGCAAGGCCGCATAGACCGTTACCATCAAACCCCGCCGGACGGGCAGAAGACCTGCCGTGAACAGGACGCGCCCCGACGTCCCGGTCCAGGCCTCCAGGTAGTGCTCGATCTCGCCCACGTGCCGGTGTCGCCGCCCAGCCGAGTAGACCGTGAAGTTCTCCTGCACGCTCACAAAATGGGTCCGCTCCGTCGGCGTCCGGCCCGCACCCGTCACCCCCGACTTGGCATCGACGACAATGGGGTAAGTCTCGATCAAGCCCGCCCGGACCAGCGGCAAGACGGCCAACCAGACGGCCGTCGGATAGCAGCCGGGATTCGCAATGAGCCGCCGGTCCCGGGCCATCGAGGCGTTCCACTCGGGCAGGACCAGGGCGGCCTCGGCCAGACGCTCCGGACACCGATGGGACATGCCGTACCAGGCGGTGTAAAGCTCAGGCGTCGGAAATCGAAAGTCCCCGCTCAGGTCGATGACGCGGGCTCCCCGGTCGACCCATTCTGCGACCCAGGGGGCGGACTCGCCGTGGGGCAGACACGAGAAGACCCAATCGACCGTATAGACCCGGGCTTCTTCGGGGGTGCACCAGGGTCCCGGGAACCGGCGCGTCGCGACGGCATCCGGCTGACGGGTCGTGGCGAAGGCGACCCGCACGCCGGGGTGCCGGCTCAGGCATCGGAGGAGTTCGAGGCCCGTGAATCCGGACCCGCCGAGGACGCCGACTGAAAGGGGTTGCATGGCCATGTGTCTCCCTGGGGTCCCGGCCCGACGGACCGGGGCCGCCATCTCTGATGCGTTAAAATACAGATGTTTGTAAAAATTTATTCTAATGAAATAACGAAGCCGCCAGGACCTCGGAGGCGGGGGAGTCCCTTCCGGAAGGGGTCGCTTAGGCAGGCCTATGCCGGTGACGGAGAGTCTCCCTCACCGGATCGGGCGGGATAAACTCGTGAGGCATCATCGAAACCACTCGGGTGTATCTTCCTACTTCGCGGACCCCAACGTCCCGACCGTGCCGGAACGCCGAACGTCCGCCTCGGACGGTAAGTCCACTGCCGCTGTGTCCAGATGGAAATTCAGTGCTCCGGAGCCGGTCCCCGACATCGGCCCCGATCCGATAGCCCGTATCGGGTTCCAGCGGAACCGCCACCCCGGATCTATTGCCTCGGAAATCCAGACAAAGCACTACGGTGATTATCTTATTCAGATCCGCGCCTCCTGTCAACCCCAGGTCCCGGAGGGGCCGATGGCGGGGGATTCTGCCAAAGTTGACCGGACGTAAAGTCGTAGCCGACCCGCAGGACCCCGTCGGCGGGTAGTTCCACCGGGACCCGGTAGCTCCGGCCGTCGGGTCGGCGGAATTCCAGTTCGTGGGGACCGGCCGGGAGTGTCATGACGGTTGGGGTCTCCCCGTGACGCTGGCCGTCGACCCAGACCTCGCTCCAAGGCCAGCTGTTCACGTAAAGCCGGGCCGGCGTCGGCGGCGTCACCGGAAGCGTCACGGCCTGGCCCGGGGACACCTCGATCGTAAACTCCTGGGGTGCCGGTGGCGGTGTCTTATCGCGGGGGAGCCACACGACGCGAACTCGATGAACGCCTGGGGAGATGGGAATCTCAGCCCCCGGAGCTGTATCCACCGGGGCATCGTCGACGTAAATCTGGGCCGGGAAGGGGACGTTCACGATCAAACGTCCCATCGCCGGCGGGACCGATGCGTCGGAAGGCGGCGATCGGGGGGATTCCGTCTGTAGAGGTGGCGTCACGGTCTGGGGGGACGAAGACGGCCGCACCGGCCGGTCGGGGCGAACCCCACGGCGTAGGAACCAGTAGCCGGAGAAGCCGACGCCCAACAGGAGGATCGCGCCGAGGACGGCCCAGCCGATACGGGCGACCGGCAAGCCGGCGGCAGGCGCTTGAAGGGGTAGTTCCTGGTCTGGAGCCTCGGCTGGGGGAGTTGGGGGAGTCGGTGCCTCTTCGGACAGGTCCTGGAGGCTCCGGCGCTCGATGATGCGCGTCTCCTCCGTATCCATCGTCTCGAAGCTCATCAGCCGTGGATCGATCAAGACGGTGGGCTTTTCGCCGGCGGCGGATTCTGGGAGTGCCGAGGCGGGGCGAGACGGCTCTTGGGGAGCTTCGGACGCCTGCTCCTCCTCCAGGGGACGGCGGCACCAGGGACATCGGTCGAGCCCGATTAGGACCCGTTGGCCGCAGTACGGGCAGGGTCGGTGGAACTCGGAAGGAATCCGCTGGGGAACGGTAATGACCTGGGTCTTGTCTTGAACGGGAAGGAAAACATCACACAGGGGACAGGTATCCCGCTCATCGGAGTAGGTGAAGCCACACGAAGGACAGACTCGCATAGACGTCTCCGACCCCAGCGTTCCCCAGGCCCCGTTATCGCACGACGCCGAGTTCCCGGCCGACCCGGCGGAAGACCTCCAGGGCGAAGTCCAGGTCTTCCCGGGCGTGGACGGCCGAGATCATGACCCGGATCCGAGCCTGACCCCGGGGGACGGTCGGATACCCGATAGCCTGGGCAAAGACATTATGCTCGAACAGGCGTCGGGAGAACTCGGTCGCCAGGCGGGCGTCGCCCAGCATGACGGGCGTGATAGGCGTCTGGCTCCGACCCGTATCGAAGCCCAGTTGGCGTATACCTTCCTGGAAATAGCGGGCGTTTTCCCAAAGGCGTTCGACAAGCTCCGTACTCTCCGTCAGGATGTCCACGGCGGCGATGCAGGCCGCCACGTCAGGCGGTGTAACGGCGCTGGAAAACAGGAAGGGCCGGGCCTTCTGCCGGAGGTACTCGATGAGCCGGGCCGACCCGGCCACGTAGCCTCCGACGACCCCGAAGGCCTTCGACAGGGTCCCGATCTCGATGTCGACCTGACCGTGAAGGCCGAAGTGGTCGACGATGCCGCGACCGCCGTGGCCGAGAACACCCTCACCGTGGGCGTCGTCGACCATCAGGATGCATTCATACTGGCGGGCCAGCCGAGCCAACTCCGGCAGGGGGGCGATGTCACCGTCCATGCTGAACACGCCGTCCGTCACGAGAAGCCGCCGGCGGTACTTGGACGCCTCCCGTTCCAGGAGGTCGGCCAGGGCCTGCACGTCGCAGTGGGGATAGCGGATGATCTGGGCCCGGCTGAGGCGGCATCCGTCGATGATGCTGGCGTGGTTCAGTTCGTCGGAAAAGATGGCGTCTTCGGGTCCGACGAGGGCGGGGATCGTCGCCAGGTTCGCCATGAAGCCGGATTGAAGGGACAACGTGGCCTCGACGTGTTTGAACTCGGCGAGCTTCCGTTCGAGTTCCAGGTGCAGGCTCATCGTCCCGGCGATGGTCCGGACGGCGGCCGGGCCGACGCCGAACCGCTCGATGGCTTCCTGGGCCGCCTTGCGGAGAGCCGGGTGGTTGGCAAAGCCCAGGTAGTTGTTCGAGCACAGGTTCAGGACCCGTCGGCCCTGGACGGTGATCCAGGCGCCCTGGGGACTTTCCAGGGTTCGAATGTAGATGTACAGGCCCTGGGCCTGGAGTTCCTGAAGTTCCGTATCGATGAAGTCCAGCACACCCATCGTCGACCTCCGGGTTCATGAGGAAGCCAGCCCGTGCAGGGGTCGGACCAGCTCCAGGTTGGGGTACAGGGCGACTTTCGCACAGTCCCCGGCCTCCATCTGGTGGAACGCCGTCTCGAAGGCCTCCAAGGGGTACTCGTGGGTGATCAGCCGTTCCAGGGGGACCCGGCCGTCCCGCAGGAAGGCCTGGACCTGATACCAGGTCCGAAACATGTGACGGCCCGTGATGCCATACATGCGGGCCCCCTTGAAGATGAGGCCGTCCGTGAGGTCGGCCGACACCGGCGTCGGCAGGAGGCCCAGGAGGGCGACCCGGCCCGCCATAGCCAGGGCCTTCAGTCCCAGGTCCAGGGCCGCCGGATGACCCGACATCTCCAGGACGACGTCGACGCCCTCGCCCTGGGTAGCCTCCATGATGAGGTCCAGGACAGGCTCCCGCGTGGGGTCCCACACCCGGTCGGCACCCATCTGAAGGGCCAGAGACCGACGGAAGGCGTTCGGATCCGTTGCCCCGACCCAATCGGCTCCGGCGGCCCGGGCGACGCCGATGGCCATCAGGCCGATGGGTCCACAACCGGTCACCAGGACCCGGGCACCGGCGACTGGCTCACAGAGGACCGTATCGACGGCATTTCCAAAGGGCTCCTGGATGGACGCCACGGCCGGATGCCACCGAGGATCGTTGCGGACCAAGTTCATCGCCGGCACGCAGACGTATTCGGCGTAACTGCCGGGTCGGTGGACTCCCAAGATCTGGAGTCGGTAACACACATGCATGTTCCCCGTCCGGCAGGCCCGGCACCGGCCGCAGACGATGTGGGTCTCGACGGAGACGTAGTCCCCCTCCTTCCAGGCCTCGACCTGCCGGCCGACGGCGACGACCCGACCCGCCACCTCATGGCCGATGATGAGCGGGGGGCGGATATTCCGCTGGGCCCAATCGTCCCATCGGTAGATGTGGACGTCAGAGCCGCAGATCGTCGTCGCCAGGACCTGAATCAGGACCTCCTCGGGGCCCGGCGTCGGAATGTCGACTTCGTCGAGGACCAGGCCCGGCTCCGGCCGGGCTTTGATGAGAGCCTTCATCTTGCGGGTCATACACGCCCCGTCGGTGACAGACTAAGGTTCCTCATTATACACAGGTCCCTCGACGACGTGCATCAAAAGACCCGCCGGGACTTTCGGGTAAAAGTACGTCGACTTTGGGGGGACCCGTAGGCCTCGTCCGGCCAGACGGAAAAGGGTCGCCACCGGGATGGGATCGACCAGAAAGGCCAGGTGGGCCTGCCCTGTCTGAAGGGCCTGCAGGATCGCCGAGGTCCAAGGCCAATGCTGGACGGTGTAATCCTGGGACGTCCATCCGAGACGGCCCTGAAAGACCTCTCCGAAGACGAACCGCTGGACGATGAAAACGTCCAGCGTCTCGTAAGGGTCTTTGAGGACTTCGTAAAGCGCCGGCTTCATGCGCCAGAGATAGACTCGAAGGGGACCGCCGGCCAACATCAGAAGGCGCGGTCCCGCTCCGCCCCGTTCGACCCATCGATGAAGGTCTGAGGGCTCGACCAGCCGGTCCTCGGCCTCCAGGTCAAAGAATGGGCGAAAGGCCGTCCGGAGGGCCGACTCGTCCACAGACCGATGCAGGGTCACGACCCGGTGGTAGCCCATCTGAAGCAGACCGGGCTGGTCCGCATCGGCGAGGTAGCCGAGCACGTAACCCCAGGTGGGCTCGTCGGGCCGGAGGGCCGCGAGCCGTCGGATAGCCTCGTACCGATGATGGCCGTCGGCGATCAGCAGGGGGACTTCCGCAAAGGTGGCTCGGACCCGAGCCTCCTCTTGGGGGTCCTCGATGGACCAGACCTCGTGGACTTCCCCGTCGGTCGTCTCGACCCGGATCAGGGGCGGGTGCGTCCGAGCCCACGCCCGGAGGTCGGCCTCCAGGGCCGCCGTCGCCTCCGTCGGCCGATACACAAAAAAGACCGGCGAGGCCTGAAGACCGGTCGTGACCAGATGCTGGATACGATCATAGATGGGTTCCTCATACGTCATCTCGTGCGGAAGAATCGCTGGCGACCCCTGGGGTTCGGACCGCACGAGAGCGACCAGGCCGTGCCGCTGGAAGACCCCCCCGTCGGGCGTCCGAAAGGTGTGCACGTACCAGTAAAAGGCTGGCGCCGAGGTCCGTCGGAGGACCCCCTCCCGCATCCACTGCCGAAGATAGTCAGCCGCCCGACGGTAAGGGTCCACCGCACCCGCGTCCGGCCGGCCGTAAGGCAGGTCGACCAGGACGACGTTGCAGGGGCACCGGGCCATCAGACGGTGATACGCCCCGGGGTCGACCTGATCATAGGGGGGTGCCAGACAGGTCGCCGGGTCCACGACCCCGGGGTCATAGTACCAAGCGGCAAAGGACTGCAGATAGGGCATCGGTCATCCCCACTCCAGGTACGATTCGATCGTCGCCCAGTCGACCCAATCGAAGAGGTCCTTGCCGACCCGCATTCGAAACTGCTCGGCCAGGGACAGGGCCGCTCCCGCCGACTCGTCGATGACGATGCGCTCGACCCGATGCATGGGAAAGAACATCGTGCTCATCCCGATGGGACTCTCCTCCTGACGGGCGACTTCCCGGGACCACTCGTCGAAGGAACTCAGCTCGATCCCGTGGACCCAGATCCCCTCGGGCGTGACGGCCAGCAGGACCCCCCAGATCTTCTCCTTGGGATTCTGGAGGGTCACGATGACGGCTCGGCGACGGATGCGAACGATCTTGCCGGTCATACGACCCCTACTGCCCCGAATAGCCCAGGACCGTTTCCTTCAGGAACACCTTCAGGTATGGGGTCGGCACGCCCAGGACGGCTTTCCGCCGAATCATGTCACAGTCCCGGCAGGGGACGACCTTCGAGCAGTCCCGCAGACGCATCGCCCGCCGAAGCCTTCGCATGGGCTCTCCATTCCAGATAGCCCGAAGCGTCTGCTCTCGGACATGGCCGACCTGCAGGTCACAGTAAAAGTCCTGGGGACAGGGGGCGACCCGTCCGTCCCAGTGAATGACCAGGGCGTACCAGGGGAACGTGCAGGGGGTAAAGACGTGCCCGATGGCGTAGCCGGACCGGTCGTAACTGCCGGCCCAGTTGTGGGGTTCTTTGACGATGAACTCGTCGAGGGGTAGGCCCTCGAACTGCCGCTCGAACTCGTACCGCTGGGGAGAGTCCGGCGACAGCCTCTCGTTGAGATGAATGACCTCCAGGATCGTGTATGGCTTTTTCGAGTTCCGGGCCTTCTTGATCTCCAGGAATCGGATGATGTTGGCCAGCGTCTTCTCAAAGCGGGCATTGACCCGAATCGACTCATAGGTCTCTTTGTCGAAGCCGTCGAAGGAAAAGGACAGCAGGTCCAGGCCAGCGTCGATGAGGGCGTGGGCGAGGTCCTCCCGGAGAAGGGTCCCGTTCGAGTGAAGCCGAGTGTAAATACCGGCCTGGCGGGCGTAGGCGATCATGTCCGGCAGACGCTTGTGGAGGGTCGACTCCCCCGTGTGGTGGAGATTGATGTCGTAGACGAACTCGGCCGCCTCATCGACGATCTTGCGGAAGAGGTCCCAGTCCATGTACCCCTTGGCATGGGCCCGGGGGAAGCTCTGGGGGCACATGACGCAACGCAGGTTGCAATAGCTCGTCGGCTCGACCCACAGACGGATCGGCAGGTAGGGCAAGACCTCATGACCTCGCAGGTAGTGCCACGCCGCTTGCAGGAGCGTCTTACGAACACGCCACGGGAACCGGGCCAAACCCATCGTCTTTCTCCTTGGAGGCTCGCCCTCCATTCAGATTTCCGGTGCAGGAAGCCGGTAGGGTCCCCGCTCCGGTACCGGGCACCTGGGACCCCGTCGACGCCGAGGACCGAACACCAAGCCCGACCACTGGAAAACGTGCACACCGGGTTTGCATCTTGTATCCCTATTATAGCAGAACCGCTCCGTCCGTAGAACCCGCGCGAACCCTTCCTTATCGGATCATCTCCCGGACGGCGATCCATCGGCGTACCAGTTCGACGTGAAGCCGGTGGCCACCCCGGTAAACCCGAATGTGGGCTCGGGGCCAGCCGCCCCCGAGGAGGGCCAGGTCTCCCAATAGGTCCAGGACTTTATGGCGGACGAACTCGTCGGGAAACCGCAGGGGCGGGTTCACGACAGCCGCGTCGTCCAGCAGGACCGTATTTTCCGGCGAAGCGCCCCGCGCAAGGCCCCGGGCGCGAAGGACGTCCCCCTGGCGTAGAAATCCAAAGGTCCGGGCCGGGGCGAGGTCCCGTCCGAAGTCGACGTCGGGCCAGACGCCCATCCAGGCCTGCCGTCCGATGGCCGGATGATCGAACTCGATGGTGTACTCGACCACCAGTCGATCGGCTGGCTCGGCCCGAACCCACGCCGATTCGGCGGTCACATCGATGGCCTCCGGCAGGTCGACCGACGGCCACGGCTCGGCCGTCTCGGTCAGGCTTTCCTGCAAGGCTTCGACGAAGGGCCCAGCACTCCCGTCCAGGATGGGTATCTCGGGGCCGTCGACCTCAAGGACGATGCCCCCGACACGCAGGCCCATCAACGCCGCCAGGACATGCTCGACGGTGGCGACGTGGACCCGGCTCTCCCCGATGGACGTCGCATGAGCCGTCCGGACGACGAACCGGGCCGAGACGGGCCACTCGTAAGACCGGCGCGACGTCCGGCGGCGCAGAAGCCACAGGGACCCGGCCTCCCGATACAGGATGACCCGTTGGTCCGGCGACAGGGGCCGAAGCGTCAGTGTCACCGGCTGGCCCGTATGGATGCCCATACCCTCCCAACGGAGGGTCCGGGTCAGCGTTCGCATGGACGGAGATTCATTCGTCTCCATCTTCGATCATTTGGGCTCAACGGCAAGGATTCTACGGCGTGTCACCCATCCAAACGCCGTTGGTCCGGGCGGGGTCCCTCATCCCCGTCCCGATGACCTCCCTAATTCCGCAGGGGCCGGCCGTAGGCCAGGATGTGGGCAACCCGCTCGTACGTCTTGGGTTGTCTGCACAGCCACAGGAACGCCTCCCGCTCCAGGTCCAAGATGTAATCGACGGAGACCTGGGTCGGATGGGGTAGGTCCCCACCGGCCAAGACGTAGGCCAGCCGCTCCCCCAGCTCCCGTTCGTAGTCCGTGATGTAACCGCCCCGGTGCATCAGGTGAACGGCCATCTGAAGGTAAGCCCGGCCGTCGGCTCCGAGGACCCATAGGGGCGTTTCCTCCGGGGGTACATACGTCGGCGCCAGGCCCCGAACGACCTGCCGGGCGACCGCCAGGCGGGCGTCGGTGTCCCAGACGATGACGTCGCCGTCCCGGAGATAGCCCCACTGGCGGGCCTCCCGAGCACTCCGGCTGACCTTCGCCTGGGCGATGAGCTGGAAAAACCCCCGGAGGCGGTCCAGGTAGTGGACCCACGGAAGGGTCCGGTCCTGCCCGTCGAGGCCCGCCTGGGCCCGACGGATGACCTCGGCACAGCCGCCGCCGGCCGGAATCAAGCCCGCCCCCAGCTCGACGAGGCCGATGTAAGACTCCATAGCCGCCACGACCCGGTCGGCATAGAGCATGAACTCACAGCCGCCGCCCAGGGTCATCCCGTGCGTGCAGACGACGACCGGGAAGGGAGCCCGTCGGATGGAACGGGTCATGTGTTGGAACGTCCGGACCATCCAGTCGACCTGGGCGACGTCCCGGTTCTGGAGGGCCATGACGAGGAGGGCCAGGTTGGCTCCATAGGAGAAGTGCTCCCCAGCGCTCAAGATGACGAGGCCGAGGCCGTGCCGCTCGACGTACTCGAGCGACCGCTGGACCATCTCCAGGACGTCGGCCCCGATGGCGTTGCGGGGCGGATGCCACAGGAGGGCGAAGACACCGTCGCCGATGTCGTGGAGGCTCGCCCCGGCGTTGCCCAGGACGCGGGTCGTCGTCCGCCGGACCCACACGGCGACGGGTTCATAGTCCTCGGGCGCCATGGGCCGGTAGCGCCCGCCGACGAGGTCCAGATAGAAGACGTCCCGTTCGTGGAGTACATAGAAGCGGGGCTCGCCCAACTTCTGCCGAAGCTCCAGGGGCGGGAGCGAGGCCGGCGGCAATTCAGAGGTATACCGCAAGATGAGGTCATCGCCCAGGTCGTCCCACGTCTGAAAGGGACCCCGTTGGTGCTGAAAGCCCCACCGGACGGCACCGTCGACGTCGACGATGGAGTCGGCGATTTCGGGCACGCGGCGGGCCGCATAAATACACCCGTAAGCGACGAGCCGTTCAACGAACTCCGCCAGAGGTGGGGCCAGGCGCCGCAGAAGGGTCAGGCGGTCCCGCAGGTCGGGTTCCTGCTGGACCCGTTCGAGCCAGGGCCAGGCCGGGGTTTTCTCGGGTCGGTAATCGCCCCGGCGGGGGTCCCAGACGAGGCGTTCCGAGTCCCGTCGCCAGTAGATGCCCTTCCGGGTCTTCCGCCCGAGGGCTCCCGCCTCGATGAGCGTCTGAAGCCAGGCCGGGACCCGAAACCAGTCGTAGCATTCGTCCCGGATGGCCCGTTCCTGCATGGTCCGAACGACGGCGGCCCAGACGTCGAGGCCGACCAGGTCGAGCGTCCGGAAGGTCGCCGTCCGGGGACGACCCAGGAGGGGTCCCGTCAGGGCGTCGACCTCCTCGACGGACAGGCCGGTCGCCTCCATCAGCCGGAGAGTCGCCAGGACCTGAAAGACGCCGAGGCGATTGGCGATGAAGTTCGGCGTATCTTTGGCCCAGACGACGCGCTTACCCAAGCGCTGGCGGAGCCATCGGGCCAGCGCCTCCATGCGGTCGGCCTCGGCGCCGGCCTGGGGGACGATCTCGACGAGGGGCAGGTACCGGGGTGGGTTGAAGAAGTGGGTCCCGAAAAAGCGGGCCTGCAACCGAGCGCTTCGGCCCTCGACCATAGCATGGACGGAGAGGCCCGACGTATTCGTCGTAACCCACCGGGCCCGGAGGCGGGGGTCGTCCAGCCGCTCCAAGAGGGTTCGCTTCACGTCCAGTCGCTCGACGACGGCCTCAAGGACCCAATCGGCCTCCCACAAGCGGTCCCAGTCGTCCTCGATATTGCCGGGGCGGATGCGTTCGAGGACGTCATCGGTCACCACGGGCGAGGGCTCCATCTTGGGGAGCTGGCGGATGGCCTCCTCGGCCAGGACCGAACGACGGCCCGGCGGAGCGTCCGGCGGGACGACGTCCAACAGGTCCACAGCCAGGCCCGCGTTGGCCAGAAGGGCCGCTAACTGCCGACCCATGACGCCGGCCCCCAGGACGGCAACGCGCTGGATATCGGCCGTCATGGCCCACCTCCCGTCGTCTGGAGGATCTCCCACCGGGAGAAGAAGAAGGAAATCTCGGAAGCCGCCGATTCCGGCGAGTCGGACCCGTGAATGGCGTTCCGTTCAATGTTCAGGCCGTAGAGTCGCCGGATCGTGTCCGGAGCCGCCTGAGCCGGGTCGGTCGCTCCCATAACCCGTCGGAGGTGGTCGATGGCGTCGTCCCGTTCGAGGACCATGACGACGATGGGGCCCGAGCTCATGTAAGTCGTCAGGCTGTCGTAGAAGGGTCGCTCCCGGTGGACGATATAGAAGGCTTCGGCCTGATCCTTAGTCAGATGGACCATCTTGAGGGCCCGAATACGGAAGCCCTCCTCTTCCAAGCGCTGAAGGATGGCCCCGACGAGGCCCCGTTGGACGGCGTCGGGCTTGATGATGGCCAACGTCTGCTGACGCATCGGTGCCTCGCCCCCTCAGAAGTCCTCCTGAGCGGTCGGCCTATTATCCCACAAAGGTCTGTCGGTGCCAACGAGCGGCATCGGGCAGTACGGCAATTCGGCAATACGGCTATGATTCAAGTACCTGGCACACGGATGGCTCGGAGCCGATTCCGTTTCCACTGCGTAACTCCTAACGGAGTAACGGGTTAACGGAACGACGAGGTGACAGATTTGACTCATTGCCGTACTGCCTACCCCTCCCAGCCGAGGACCCACTCGACCGTGGAGCGGAGGCCCACCTCAAAGGGCGTCACCGTGTAGCCCAACTCCTGCCGCGCCCGTTCGCTCGTGAAGGCCCAGTCGTACAGCATCAGCCGAGCCGCCGAGGGCGACATCCGAGGGGCTCGACCCCGAAGGCGGTCCCAGGCCCACTGGAGTCCCGCCACGGTCCGGACGACCGGCCCCGGGATCGGCCACCGAGGCGGTCGGCGACCCGTCCAGGCCGCCACGTAGTGGAAGAACTCCCGAACGGTCCGGTTTTCTCCGCCCAGGATGTAGGCCCGTCCGGGGGTGCCCCGCTCCAGGGCTTGAAGGAACCCGTAGACGACGTCGTGGATCCAGGCAAAGCACCACCGCTGATGCCCGCTTCCGACGTAGCCGGGTAGACGACCGTGCAAAAAGTCCCGGATGAGACCCGCCACAAAGTTGCCCTCGGTCATCCGCCCGGGTCCGTAAAGGACCCCCGGAAAGAGGATGAGGACCGGAACGCCCTCGGCCTGGAGCCGGCGAACGCGACGCAGGGCCTCGACCTTGGTTCGACGGTAGGGATTCTGCAGGGGTGGCCGCGTGGGTGCCGTCTCGTCAAGGACCTGGCCGGGCCGTCCTGGGCCCAGGGCAAAGAACGTGGACGTATACACGATGCGGGGAACACCCGCTTCAGCCGCCTGGCGGATCAACCGTTCGGTCGCCTCCACGTTGACCCGCTCGAAGGCCTTCGGGTCCGACGACCACACGCGGACGAGGGCCGCCACGTGAACCACAGCGTCCACGGCCCGCAGGAAGGCTTCATAGCCCTCGGGCTCCAGGAGGTCCCCCCGGACGACCCGTAGGCGGTCCCGCGGACCGGAAACGCCCAGGCGGTCGGGGTCCCGGACGAGGGCGGTCACCTCGGCTCCTTGCCGCCGTAAGGCCTCCAGCAAGGCCGAACCCAGGTATCCGGTCGCACCGGTCAGAAAGACCCGCATTGGGGTTCATCCCCCCTCAACCCCCGTACTTTTCGGCCGCCGCCTCACACTCTCCCAAGACTTCCGAGAAGAGGGCCACGGCCGTGTCGATCTGCTCCCGCTCGACGACCAGGGGCGGGATGAAACGGATCGTGCTGTCTCCGCAACCCAGCAGAAGGAGGCCCCGCCGGAAACACCGGTGGACGACCTCGTCTCGAAGAGCCGGAAAGGGCTGGCGGTGGGTCCGGTCCATCACGAGTTCAACCCCGACCATCAGGCCGAGGCCGTCCACGCGTCCGATGGTCCGATGTCGGTCCATGAGAGCCCGCAGACGGTCCCGCAGGTACTCCCCCAAGGTTCGGGCCCGCTCCATCAAGCCGCCCTGCAGGAGGTCCAGGGTCTTGAGGGCCGCCGCGCAAGCGATGGGATTGGCCCCGAAGGTATTGGCATGAGCCCCCGTCGGCCACGTCATCAAGTGAGACCGGGCCAGGATGCAACCCAGGGGGAGGCCCGAGGCGATGGCCTTGGCGACGGCGATGATATCCGGCTGGATGCCGCTATGCTGATAGGCAAACCACCGGCCCGTCCGGCCCATGCCCGTCTGGACCTCGTCGACGATGAGGAGGATCCCGTACTTGTCCGTCAGCTCCCGCAGACGGGGCAAGAAGTCCGGCGGCGGGAAGACGTAGCCGCCTTCGCCCTGGATCGGCTCGACGATGACGGCGGCGATATCGTCCGGATGGGCCGCCCGCTTCAGGATGTAGTCCTCGATAAACGCCAAGGTCGCATCCGTACACCGCTCGGGGGGTACCTGGCCGAAGGGTCGGTAGGGATTCGGGTAGGGAGCGTGATGGACGACGCCGACGGAGGGGCCGAAGCGCCGCTTGTGGACGGCCTTGCTGGCCGTCAACGCCAGGGAACCGTAGGTCCGACCGTGAAAAGCTCCGTAGAAGGCGATGAAGTCGGTCCGGCCCGTGACCCAGCGGGCCAGCTTCATGGCCGCTTCGATGGACTCCGTCCCCGAGTTAGTAAAGAAGACCCGCCATTCCCCCTCGCCCGGCAGGCGGGCCAAGCGCTCGGCCAAGTCGGCCATCAGGCTATAGTAAAAGTCCGTCCCGGCCATATGGGTAAACGCGACCGCCTGTCGCTGGATAGCCTGGACGACCTCGGGGTGGCAGTGACCCGTGTTGAGGACAGCGACGCCGGACGTAAAGTCCAAATACACGTTGCCGTCCACGTCCTCGACGACGGCCCCCTCCCCGCGAGCCATCACGAAGGGATAGGGCCGTGTGTAAGACGGAGAACAGAAGCGGTGGTCCTTCTCGACGACCGCTCGGGCCTTCGGGCCCGGCGGTTCGACTCGGATGAGCGGTACTTTCTCATAGGGCATATCGCCTCCTTCCCGGAGAGAGACGCAAACCCCGTGGGCACGTTTTGGGGCATGAGCCAGGCATCTGGCATGGGTCCTAGGTATCAAGACCCGATGCCTGGGACCTGATACCCGGTACCTGAGGCTGACGCTCGGCCGATGAGGGCCCCGACCAGGTCGTACCGTCCCATCGGAAGTACCAGGTAGAACCCCTGCACGACGTCCCGCAAGCGCTCCATGAGCGTCCGACAGAGCTCGACGGCGACCCGCTCGGCATCCTCCCGAGACCGGCCCCGCAGGCGGTCGATCCAGGCCCCAGGAATCGAGATCCCGGGCACCTCGTTGGTCAGAAAGCGGGCATACCGTTCACTGATAGGTGGGCAGAGGCCCACGATGAGGTCCACGGTCAGGCTCCCCAGGGCATCCCGGAAACGGGCGACGACATCGGCGTCATAAATCGGCTGGGTCATCAGGAAAGAGGCGCCGTTCTCGACCTTCTGACGAACCCGTTCGACCTCCCGCCCCAGGTCGGTAGCCAGGGGATTGGCGCTACCGCCGATGATGAAGTGGGTCCGGGCGTCGATGGGGTTCCCCGCCAAATTCCGGCCCTCGTTGAGGTTCCGAAGGATCCGGATCAGGCCGACGGCATCCACGTCAAAGACCGAGGTGGCCTTCGGGAACTCGCCGACCTCGACAGGCTCTCCCGTCAGAGCCAGGACGACCCGAATCCCCAGGGCCGCCGCTCCCAGGAGTTCCGACTGGAGGGCGATGACGTTCCGGTCCCGGCACGTGAAGTGCACGATAGGCTCGATGCCGACCTCCCGTTTCAGGACGGCCGCCAGGGCGACCGGGGACATCCGAAGGCTCGCCAGGGGGTTGTCCCCCACGTTCACGGCGTTCACCCCGAGGGACCGGAGGTACCGCACGTCTTCGACGACCCGCGTGTAGTCCCAACCGCGGGGCGGCTCGACGGCCACGGTCACGATGGGGTCTCCCGGAAAGAGGTCCCGCAAGCGCTCCGGAAAGACGGTCTCCTCGGGGGGAATGGACCGTTCGACGAGCTGGAGCGTCGGCGGAGCGGTCCTCGCCGGTGCCGGCTCCGGCCAGACGACGGGCCGGCTCGGCGAAGCGCCCTTCACGACTTGAGCCATGGCGGCTGTATGTTCAGGCGTCGTACCGCAACAGGAGCCGATGAGGACGACACCGGCCTCGACGAAGAGGCGAGCATACTCGGCAAAGTAGGCCGGCGTGGCCGCATAGGTGAGACGCCCCGACACGTAGGTCGGGTACCCGGCATTCGGCATCACGCACAGGGGATAGGGAAAATCCTTTAAGCGGTGAACGACCAAGTCGTAGGCATCCCCCGGCCCGAGCCCGCAGTTGAAACCGACGACGTCGGCACCGGCCTCGATGAGTTCGTACAGGGCACCCGGGAGTTCGTTGCCCATTCGAGAGCGGCCCTCCCGGTCGAAGGCCATCAAACAAACGATGGGCACCCGGCCGACCCGGCGGGCGGCCTGGATGGCGGCCCGGGCCTCGACCGTCGAGTTCTGCGTCTCGATGAACAGGAGGTCGACCCCACTTTCGACCAGGCAACCGATTTGCTCCTCGTAGATGGCCTGCACGTCCCGAAGGGTCAGCCGCCCGTAAGGCTGAAGCAAAGCCCCGAGGGGTCCGACGGAGCCGGCGACGAACACGCCCGTCCCGTGGGCGGCCACTTCCCGGGCCAGCTGGACACCGGCCTGGTTAATAGCCCGGACTTGCTTTTCCAGTCCGAAGCGCTTTAATCGCACGTAATTCGCCCCGAAGGTGTTCGTTTCGAGGACGTCGGCCCCAGCCCGGAGATACTCCTCGTGGATGGACAGGATCAGGGACGGATTTTTCAGGTTGAGTTCCTCCCGGCACTGGCCCTCGGGAAGACCCCGCATGTGAAGGTACGTCCCCATGGCCCCGTCGACGACGAGGACACGCTCTCGGAGGCAATCCTTAAAGGAAGCCGATCTTTTCACGGGAGCACTCCCGGCGGGAAGGATTTCGGGGGACGTCCCTTCATTTTAGCCCGTTCCGGAAATCCTGCAAAGACCTCGGTAAGATCCGAGTGACGAGTAACGAGTGACGGGTAATGGGTAATATTGAACTTCGTGTCGTCAAAGTTCGTATAGGCCTCCTCATTACCGGCCACCCATGATGGAAGTGACGGAGTGACGAAGGGATGAAGGGACGAGTCATCCATCGTTACCCGCACCGCCGAATTGCTCTACTGCCAAACGGCCCTATTGCCGCATTGCCTTACTGCCCCACCGTCGGGCTTGCATTCTGCATCGGGTATCCTGCACCATGCATACCCGTGTACGGGTTTTTCGGGACAGGTAGCGGGAATTCGGTCGAGGTCCCGGCCTTTCATCCGGGTATCCGGTGCCAGGTATCGGGGTAACGGCTACCTGGCACCGGGTACCCGTACCGGATTCACGCCGAGGGCCGGACACCGGAAAACGCGCCCAACGGGCTTGCATCCTGCATGCCGGACTGCCGCACTGCCCTACTGCCAAACGGCCCTATTGCCCTATAGCCTTACTGCCCTACTATCGGGCCTGTGCACCATGCATGAACCTTGCGGAGGTAGTCTATGTGGGGCGTCCTGTGGGACCTGGACGGGGTCCTCATCGATTCGGCCCCGTGGCACCTGGCTTCGTGGCAGTGGCTGGCCCAGCGGTACGGTCGGACGTTTCCGGTCTCACTGTTTCAGGAAACTTTCGGCCTCCCCAACGGCGCTATTCTCCGGCGTCTCTTCCCGGAACGGGACCTGACGGACGAAGACATCCGACGCCTCAGCGAGCAAAAGGAGGCGATGTACCGAACCCTCGTCCGGGCCCACCTGACATGGTGTCCTGGGGCCGTCGAGCTCTTGGAAGACCTTCGGCGACATGGTGCCCGCCAGGGTTTGTTTACGTCCACGCCTCGGTCGAACGTCGTTTTCATTGACGAAATTTTGGGCCTGAGCCGCTACCTGGAGGTCATCCTGACGGGGGACGACGTACCCCGCGGCAAGCCAGCTCCGGACGGCTACGCCGTCCTCTGTCAGCGTCTGGGCCTCTCCCCGGACCGGGCCGTCGTCATCGAGGACGCCCCGGCGGGGATTGAGGCGGCCCACGCGGCAGGTTTGCGGTGTATCGCCGTGGCTACGACCCATCCGCCCGAACGTCTGGGGTCGGCTGACTGGGTCGTCCGGGACCTGACGGAGTTGTCGGCCCGTTCCATTCAGGCGTGGTTGGGCGCCTAAGCCCGACGGTCGCCCGCAAAGAGCAGGATGAACCTCCGTGTTGAAAAAGTTCCAGGGTACTTGTTTAGCGAATCTGGAGGTCCCAAGGGTCCGAAGTGTACGACGGAATCGACACCTGCCGGCATGGGGGAGGCGGTTTTCACGGAGTGACGGGAAAGGGGCGTGTCGGCTCGGGTCGACACCCTGTCGAAGGGCGTAGACACATCGGGGGGATGCAGGATGCGAGCCTCGTGGGCGGGTTTTTCGAAGCATGAGACGGGCATTCCGCCTGGTACCCGGTACCGAATCGACGCCGAGGGCCGGATGCCGAGCACCGGGGGCCGAGCCAAATGCGCACGGCGGGTATGCAAGGTCCAAGATGCAGGATGGTGGGGATGGGACGGCCCTTGGGGGTGGGGGCTCAGAGTGGCACGGAGTTTGCTGGAGGTTGTCGGACGTTCCGCCGGTCGAGGCGGCGGGTGCGCGCATCGGGACCGTTGGGACGGCGGGTGGCCGTACGCCGTGGGACCCGCGTGGGGGTGGGCGGGAGGCGTGTATCTGCCGGTGGTGGTTTAGGGTTTGCGGCGGTGGCGGCGGGGGAGGGCCCGCGGGCGAAGGGGGGACGACTCCCCGGAGTGGGAAGCCCCCGAAGGATACGCTCGGGCTTAGGCCGTCGGCTTGGGTCATCGGAAATGCTAAACAAAGACGTTCCAGGCTTCTCCATGGTAGAAGGCACTCCGGATATCCGAGCTCCTCATCGTCACTCCGTAACTTTCTTGGACGACACGAAGTTTAAGAATCCGCTCTTAGCCGGTGGGACCCAGGCCACGTCCGGAGAGCACCGTCCGTTTATGGGAGAGGACGGAGTAACGAGAGTGATGCGGTCGTCACCGCCGGAGTCGGCGGACAAGACGCCGGGCCGTCGCCACTGCTGGCGGGAGGGGTGTCTGAGCGATCCAGGCCGGATTGAGTCGGAAGCCCGGCAGTTCCAGGGACCCAAGCCATCCCCGGCGATCGGGTCGGATCGGATGGTACCGTCCGTCGGCACCCCGGCGATAGGCCTCGACCTGATTCCGTTCCGCGTCGACCAGCCAGTACTCGGGGACGCCAGCCGTCTCATACTCGACGAACTTCTCACCTCGGTCCCGCCCGATACTATCGGGCGAGACGACTTCCAGGACGATATCGGCCGGCCCGTCGAGATAAGTGTCCCGAAGACGGCCCAAGTGCTCTTTCCGGATAAACAAGAGGTCGGGTTCCCGACCGCTGGGTCGAGTCGGGAGCCGCATTAGGAAGGGCGCCGAGAGGACGACCCCGGCGTCGGTTGCCTCGGCGACGAACCGCATGAGGATCAGCAGGAAATCGCGTATGTCCTGATGCCGGATCGAGGCCGGTGAAAACACGATGACCTCTCCGTCGACCCACTCGGCCCAGGTGTCCTCGTCGAGCCAGTCCAAGAACTCCTCAAAGGTCATCCGACCTGCGGTCTTTACAGTCGGAACGCTCATGGACGACCCTCCGGGCACCGCCCTGCCCGCCGTCTTGACCTCCCCAGGGGGGTGGCGCTGTTGAAGGCAGTAAGGCAATAAGGCCATACCGTGAGAATCTGAGGGCTGGACCCTGTAGATTTGGGCAATCCCTCCATCATCCGCTTCGGTCTTCGCTGGCCACGTGCCGACAAAGCCGAGAGGGAGGGTAACAAAAACGTCCACTACCGGCAACCCCGTATAGGCACGCGGGGCTTCGCCCTTACGGGCAAGACCGGCCTACCCCTTCCGCCGCCACCGATACAATTCATAGGGCCGTATGTCTTTGACATGGGGGCGTCCCTCGTCTAAGGTATAAGCCGTCGGACCGTCTCATCCTGAGGAGGCTTCGAATATGGCGGAACGAAATGGAGCGACCTTCTTAGAAGTGGCCTTGTCCTTTGTCGTCGGGGCCATCGTCGGCGCCGCCGTGGCCTTGCTCTACGCCCCGGCCTCCGGCCGGGAAACCCGTCGATACCTGCGGGAGAAGGCTGAATCCCTTCGGGATAAGGCTGAGCTGGCGATCGAGCAGACGAAGTCCCGCATCCGCCGTGCCCAGCGGGCCATCGCGGAAGAAGCCCCCATGGCGGCTGAAAGCGCCACGGACGTGGAGGATTGATTCCAAGTCCCACGGGCCGACTGCCCTTCGCCGGGCCCGATGATCCCGTCGGTGACTCTACGCCCACCCTTGTGGTATCATCCGATTCCGGTTGGAGAAGGCGGATGGCCGCGGCGGAAGAAACGGCGGAGTATGTTTTCTTAGCCTTCCGGGTCGGCACCCTGACGATGGCCCAGCCGGTCGAACGCCTGCGGGAGGTCCTGCGGTACCGACCGGCCCAGCCCGTGCCGAATGCGCCCCTCTTCATCGAGGGCCTGATCGAGGTGCGGGGCGAGCTGATCCCCATCCTGGACCTGCGAAAGCGTTTCAGCTTCCCGGCGGAGGTGACCCGTCGGACCCGGATCGTCGTGACATGGATCCAGCAATACCCCGTCGGCCTGGTCGTCGATGAAGCCCATGCTCTCTTGCGGGCCACCCTCCATCAGGTCCAGCCGGTGCCGCCCCTGCCCGATACAGCCCTGGCCGACCTCATCGTCGGAGCGCTCTTAGACGGCGAACAGATCGTCCTCTTACCGGACCTCGACCTCCTGCTCCGGCCCCACGAACGCCGGCTGTGGCTCGAATTTCAGCCGATGGCGGAGGTACCGCCCCCGCTGGCCGAACCCGGTGACCGGCCGGCTTGACTCGCGGCCGTCCACCGTGGCGGTACTACCATGGAACGACTGCATTTCTGGCTCCTGGACCTCAACTACGAAGTCCGGTCGGAACGCCCCGAGATGTGGCTGTGGGGCGTGACGGAAGACGGCCATCGGGTCCTCCTGATCGATGACCGGCGGTGGCCCCGCTTCTACTTACTTCCTCGGGAGGATGCCGACGTCGAGAGTCTGCGGGTCCAGGTCGCGGCCCAGGGGAAGCGGCTGAAGGACTTTGTCGCCGCTCGGGTCGTCGAGCGTCGGTGGCAGGGTCGGCCCCGCCGGGTCCTGGAAATCCAGACTCGGGCCGTCGACGCGGCCGCCATGGGACGGCTCGCCCAAGCCCTCCGGAAGGTCCCGGGCATCGAGTCGTCTTTAGAGGACGACATCCGCTGGTCCGTCCAGTACCTCCTGGACTGTCAGTTGACTCCCTCCGCATGGTGGGCCTGCTCGGTCGAACCCCTGGAGGGATTTGACCGGCCGGTAGCCGAGGCCGGTCTCCGGGTCGGTCGGGTCGTGGCCGGAGACCCCGAGCTCGTCGACGAGACACGGCCGCCGCCCGACCTGCGCTTCGTCGCCTGGGGCATGCTCCCCTGGCAGGCGGAGGGCATTATGGTCCCCGAGCGGGACCCGGTCGTCATCATTGGCCTTTATGACGGCCGAACGTGCCACGTGCAGACGGGGGAGGAACGGGACCTGCTGGAGCAATTCCTCCAAATGTGGTCCCACCTCCAGCCGGATGTCGTCTTTGGGTATGGCGTCAACCGATGGGACTGGACCTACTTGCTGGAACGGTGTCACCGCCACGGCCTCACCCTGGCCGTCGGTCGGGACGGGTCGGAGCCCCACCCGAGTCTGTACGGGCACATCTCCCTCACGGGCCGGGCCAACGTGGACATTTTGGACTTTGCCAGCGAGATCGCCGAGGTCAAGCTGGAGACCCTTGAAGAGGTTGCCCGTTACCTGGGGCTGACGGTGGACTTCGAGGAATGGGACGACTGGACATGGGCCCAGCGCTGGCGCCAAGACCCGACGGCGGCCCGTCAGTGGTTTGAACAGCGGCTCTGGACCCTCTGGCGGGTCAGCCAGGAGTTCTGGCATTATGCCGTCGAGCTGTCTCGCCTGACGGGTATTCCCCTCGACCAGGTCGGTCCGGCGGCGGCCGGCTTTCGGGTCGAGCACTTTCTGCTCCGGGAGGCCCGCCGGGTCGGGGAGCTGGCACCCAAACGGAGGGAACAGCCCTACGGGTCTTATGTCGGGGGTTATGTGTTAGAACCCCGCCTGGGAATCCACGAAAACGTCGCCGTCCTGGACTTTAAGTCCATGTATCCGAGCCTCATGCTCCTTTATAACATTTCCCCCGACACCTATGTCCCGCCGTCCGAGAAGGTTCCGACCGATGAGGTCTTCCAGGCCCCGACGACGGGCCACCGATTTCGGAAACAGCCCGACGGCGTGTACCGGACCGTCCTGCGACGGCTCCTTCAAGCCCGCCAGGCCGTTAAGGAGCGGCGCCGGACCCTGCCGCCGGACGACCCCCATGCCCGTCTCCTGGCGGCTCAGGAGAAAGCCGTCAAGGTCATCACCAACGCCGTTTACGGCTACGCCGGCTGGCCGGGAGCCCGCTGGTACGCCCGGCCCGTCGCCGAGGCGGTCGCCGATTGGGGCCGCTGGACGATCCGGCAGGCCATCGAGTGGGCCGGCGAGTTGGGTTTGACCGTCATTTATGGTGACACCGACTCCCTCTTCGTCGTCTATGACCCCGACCGGGTCCAGGCTCTCATCGACCAAATCCGGAGCCGCCTTCAGATGGACATCGAGCTGGAGCAGGTGTACCGGCGCATCCTGTTCACCGAGGCAAAGAAGCGCTATGCCGGTCTGACCCAGGCCGGGACGCTCGACATCGCCGGCCTGGAAGTCGTACGCGGCGATTGGGCTCCCGTGGCGCAGGAGATCCAGGAAGCCGTCCTGACGGCCGTCCTCCGGGACCAGGACGTTGACCAGGCCGTTCGCCTCGTGCGGTCGGCCATTCAGGACCTCCGGGCCGGCCGGATGGACTGGCGAAAGCTCGTGATCTGGAAGACTCTGACGAAGCGTCCCGACGAGTACAAGGCCAACACGCCCCACGTCGCCGCCGCTCAAATCCTCCTCGAGCGGGGCCACCGCCTGACGGCGGGTCACAAGGTCGGCTACGTCGTCTTACGGGGTGCGGGGCCCCTATACCGTCGGGTGGCGCCCTATCCCTTCGTCCCGACCGACCGCATCGACGTCGAGTACTACGTTCAGAATCAGGTCGTCCCGGCGGCCGGCCGCATCCTGAACGTCCTAGGCGTTTCCGAGTCTCAGCTCCTGCCGTAGGACGGCGGACTTTCGGCGTTGGGGCAGACTCCGGTACCGGGTCCGCGACCCTTACGCCGCCGGCGTTTGCATTTCTGGGTTCTGTCATCTAAGATGGGGACACCATCGAGTCTATGGCCACAGGAGGCGTCTTATGCAAGACCACCGGGAAATCGAGCAAAAAGTCGTTCAGATCATCGCCGAACAATTGGATAAGGACCCGAGCCAGATTCGAATGGAGTCCCGGTTTATCGAGGACCTGGGCGCGGACTCGCTGGACGTTATGCAGATCGTGATGAACTTGGAGGAAGCTTTCGGGATTCAGATCTCTGAGGAGGACACGGAAAAGATTCGGACTGTGGGAGACGCGGTCCAGTTCATCGCTCAATACGTGTCCCGCTCGACCTCTGCTTGAGGTCGGTCGGAGGGGGGACCCACAATGACACGGCGGGTCGTCGTCACGGGCGTCGGGATGGTGACGCCGCTTCATCCGACGACGGAGGGGAGCTGGGAAGCCCTGGTCGCCGGTCGGAGCGGTGTCGGCTACGTGTCCCGCTATGAGCTGGGGGAGGACTTCCCGGTCCGTATCGCCGCCGAGGTCAAGGGCTTCGACCCCCTGTTGTATATCGACAAGAAAGACCTTCGGAAAATGGACCTCTTTATTCAATACGCCGTGGCGGCTACCGAACAGGCTCTCGAGATGGCCCGCTACCGGGTCCGGCCCGAGGAGGCGGACCGGGTCGCCGTCGTCATCGGCTCCGGCATCGGTGGGTTCCCCATGATCGAGGAGATGCATAAGACCCTTTTGGAAAAGGGACCCCGCCGGATCTGGCCGGCCTTCATTCCGGCCGTCATCGTGAACATGGCCGCCGGCGTCATCTCTATCCGGACGGGGGCGAAGGGCCCCAACGTGGCCCCCTGCACGGCCTGCTCGACAGGGGCTCATGCGATCGGGGACGCCTTTAAGCTGATCCAACGGGGTGCCGCCGACGTCGCGATCGCCGGGGGTGCTGAGGCGGCCATCACCCCCCTGGCCATCGCCGGCTTTGCCGCCATGCACGCTCTTTCGACTCGCAACGACGCCCCTGAAAAGGCCAGCCGCCCCTTCGACGCTCAACGGGACGGCTTCGTCATGGGCGAGGGGGCCGGCATCCTGATCCTGGAATCCCTGGAGCACGCCCTGGACCGGGGCGCCGATATCCTGTGCGAGGTCGTCGGTTACGGCCTAAACGGCGACGCGTATCACATCACGGCCCCCTGTGCCGACGGGGACGGTGCCATCCGTGTCATGCGGATGGCCCTCCAGGATGCCCGGATGGCTCCCGAAGAGGTCGATTACATCAATGCCCACGGGACGTCTACGCCCCTCAACGATAAGGTCGAAACCCTGGCCATCAAGGCCGTCTTTGGGGAGCATGCCCGTCGGCTGGCCATTAGCTCGACGAAGTCCATGATGGGCCACCTTCTGGGCGCCGCCGGCGGTGTCGAGGCGGCCGTCTGCGTGCTGGCGATCCGCCACGGCGTCATTCCACCGACGATCAACTACGAATACCCTGACCCCGAATGCGACTTAGACTACGTTCCCAATCAAGCCCGCCGGCAACCTGTCCGGGTTGCCATGACGAACTCCTTCGGCTTCGGGGGTACCAACGCCTGCCTGATTTTCAAGCGCTATGAGGACTGAGGCCCCTGAGGGGCCCTTTCCCGGGTTTTTGACGGGCTTGGATTCATTTCGATAGAATAAAGGCCAATTTGGGGGGTAATGCGGGCCTTTAACGTCATTTCCCCGAAACTTGAGTGGGGGTTCGGCTTTCACCCGTCGGTGAAACGGCGGCCCGACCCCTTGGGCACGCGGGGCCGATATGACGCGTGGACTCAGGTCGTACCGCCGCGTATGGGCATGGGGCGTAGGGCTCCTGATGTGGGGGCTTATGGGGTGTGGGGTCCATCGGCCGACGACGTCTCAGCCGGCTAAACCCCGGCCCCATTCGACAGTCCCATCGTCGGCGGCTCCGTCTCGCGGGACGTCGGCTTCCGAATCAGTCCGGGACGACGTCATCCAGGAAGCCCGGCGGCGGTTTCAGGAAGCCCGGCAGGCCGTCCAAGACGAGCGTTACGACCAGGCCAAGCTGGCCTTTGACGAGGCCGCCGTCCTCCTCCTGCAAGTCTCCCCGGACTCTCCCCTGTATCCCCAAGCCCAGGCCTTGTTAGAAGAGATCATGCGCATGACGGTCGAACTCGAGCAGGGTCTTCAAGCCCAGGGGATCGCCCTCGGGGAGTCTTACGAACCGGCTATCATCGACCAGGTCAAGGACCTTCGCGTCTTTGTCTCCCGGGAGGAGGTCGACGTCGTCCGTACGTGGCTCGGTCAGGCGGCCGTTCAGTCCGACTTGCCCCTTCGGCTGGACGCCGCGGCGGTTCAAGCGGTAACCGAGATGATCAAGGCCTTCCAGACGGTACGGCGGTCGGAATTCGAGCGGGGCCTTCGGCGCATGCCGCTCCTTCTGGACTTCTATCGGCAACAGTTTGCGCAGGCCGGTCTGCCCCAGGACCTGGCCTACTTGGCCCTGATCGAGAGCGGTTTCAATCCCTGGGCCCTCTCGCGGGCGGGTGCCAAGGGCGTCTGGCAGTTCATGCCGGGTACGGCCCGCCGATACGGCTTGCGTATCACCTGGTGGCTGGACGAACGGGCTGACATCGTTCGAAGTGGAGAGGCGGCCATCGCTTATTTGAAGGACCTGTATGAGATGTTTGGGGATTGGTGGCTGGCCCTGGCAGCCTACAACGTAGGGGAACGCCGCATTGCCTGGGCCATCGAGCGGGCGGGCGTGAAGGACTTCTGGACCATTCAACGGATGGGTCTGATCCCGGCCGAAACGCGGAACTACGTACCGGCCTTCATCGCCGCCCTGATCATCGCCAAGAATCCGGAGCACTTTGGCTTTGAGCCCCCCGTCGGACCCTCTTGGGCCTGGGAGGAAGTCCCTGTCCGGGGCGGGGTTCGGCTGGCCGCGATCGCCCAAGCGGCGGGCATTCCCTATGAACCTCTTCGGTTCCTGAATGCCAGCCTACGTCGGGAATATATTCCTGCCGGTGTGTCTCACGTCTTGCGGGTTCCCAGGGACGTAGGTCCTCGGATCGCTCAGGTCCTGGAGCGCATCCCCCGGACGACGGTCGAGGACGTCCTCGTTTATCGAGTCCGACGGCAGGATACCCTTCACCGCATCGCCCGACGTTTTGGGGTCTCGGTCGAACACCTGGCGGAGTGGAACGGGCTTAGTGTGACGTCTGCGCGCCTTCGGCCGGGGCAGGTCCTTCGCATTCCTCGGAGCTCCGACCGAGTCGGTGCTTCCGGGTCACCGACGGCTACGTATCGAGTCCAACCGGGCGACACGCTGTACCGGATCGCCCGGCGTTTGGGCATATCGGTCGAGGTCCTCCGCCGCATGAATCCAGGGGTGGTGCCCCATCGTCTGCGCGTCGGTCAGGTCCTGCAGGTCCCGGCCTCTTCGGCCGACCTGCGGTCCGACGGAACGGTCATCCATCGGGTCCGACGCGGGGAGACGCTCTTTCGGATCGCGCGCCTCTACGGGGTCCCCTTGGAGCGGCTCCTGGAGTATAATGGCCTGTCGGCCGGTGACCCGATTCGTCCGGGGGACGTCCTGAAAATTCCCCCGAAGGAGGCTTATGATGCACATTCGGGAACGTGAGGTCGGGGACGTGACGATCCTGGACGTCTCTGGCAAGATCACCATCGGAGAAGGTGACGTTCAACTGCGGAACAAGATTCATGAGCTCTTCGAGCGAGGCCGCCGGAAGATCCTCCTGAACCTGGGGGAGGTGTCCTACATGGACAGTGCCGGCATCGGTGAGCTGGTCGCCGCTTACACGGCGGCCCGCAATCGGGGCTGTGAGCTGAAGCTCCTGAACCTGACGAAGAAAGTCCAGGACCTCTTGACCATCACACACCTGATGACGGTCTTTGAGGTGTACAAGGACGAATCCGAGGCCCTGAGGAGTTTCTCCCGATAGGGCCTGGAGCCGACCGGAAGACGCCGGCCCGGCACCAATGACGTGGGTAGTCCCGGGCGCTGGAGAGGGAGAGTCGTTGAATGCGCAAGACCCGGCCCTGAACACCGGTGGGGATCCCCTGCAGGGGAGGGAGCCTATCGCCGGACGACCCGTGACGACGGATTGGTATGTATGGCTTCAGCAACGGGCCGAAGTCGCCCGGGAGTGGTCCCATGCCTTCTGTATGTGGTTCCGGGCGAGCTTGGCCTACTTCGTCCTTCCCTATCACCCCAGTCGAGAAGACGCCTCGACACCCATCAACCTTAAGAACTTCGTCCCCGAAGTGCAGGTCTTCGCCCACGGGATGGCCGCCCTGCTCCAGTCAGCGGCCCACCTCGTCTCCGTCGAGTCGGTCGAGCGCCATCAGTTCCGGGAGTACCTTCGGAGTCTCCTTCAGGACGAGGCCGGTTGGTTTTTACTCCAGCCCTGGCCGACGGTGAGCCAAACGCCCGATGAGCAGATGCTCCAGTTCATGGACACCGTCGGTCAGTTCCGGACATTGGCCTTTCATATGGGCCAGGCGCCTTGGGTCGCCTACCCGGCCTTCGTCGTCATGGGTCGGATTTTCCGTCAGCACGTCCTGAATACACCGATTGCGGCCTGGCTGGTCCAGCGGTCGCTGATCCCCGGTGTCGATGAGATCCCCCACGCCGAGGTCCGCTACCTGTGTCGGTACCAGCTCCCGTCGGTCGTGCGGCCGGTCGTGGCCTGGGTCGTGGCCAAGCTGTATCAGTGGCTGGCGTACCTCGAGCTCTTACCGCCCCTGTCGGAAGACGTGGGCCTCCTGAAGCGAAATTACATGGTCTTCATCCTCCTGAATGCGGAGGTCCAGCGGCTCAAACGGCGGTGGGACCGCTTTCTGGTCCAGGTCCACCCGTGGCCCTCCGAATGGGTCGAGGCCCTGGAGGGTACGCTCTTTGCCCTCCAGATGGAGATGAAGAAGGTCATCCATCGGGAGATGCTGGGGTTTCTGGACGTCCAGCGGCCGGCCGGCCTTTACATGCGACTGGAAAACAGCCAGGGCATCTTGCGGAACGCCTTTCAACAATCCATCCTGTCTCTCCTCCAGACGGCCGACCCCTCGCTGTCAGGAAGCGTCCTCTTCCCCGACTACCGGACCAAACTGGAGCAGTCCCTCCGCCTCCGGGAGGACCTCTGGTCCCTGCGCCAGCTCGTCCGGGACGTCTGGCGAAACCACGCCTGGGACCGGTGGAGCGAACTGGTCTCGGAGTTCCGTCGGTTCCGCAATACGACGATGCACTTCCTGATGTATCGGGACTGGACCCACTTTGACGAGTTTTACCGCCAGGTCCAACGAGTCCGCACGCCGGCCGCCCGGACGGCCCTGCTGGATCAGTTGAACACCTTCCTGGGGACCCTCCTCAAGGAGATCAACAAGCGGGACGTCCTGCAGGGCTACCCCTTCCCTTACAAGATTGAAGACGAATAAGACCCAGAGGCCGGGGTGGCTTACGGGTCCGCCCGTCTCCCCCGAAGGGCCGTCTCGACGATACGGGCTGTCTTTTCCAGGTAGGCGGTGTAACTGTAGCGCGCCCGGAAGTACTCGAGGGCCCGGCGGGCGCGGGCCTCGACCTCATCCCGATGGCAGAGGGCATACCGAAGACCGGCCACCAGGCCCTCGGCCGATGGCTCGACGAGGAGAGCCACTTCGTCGGTCAGGACTTGCGTGTGGGTCGGGTGCCGGGTCGCCAGGATCGGCCGGCCGGCGGCGAGATAACTGTAAATCTTCAGGGGTGTATTCGTCCCGGCCCGACGGGGCGACACGAGCAAGTCGGCGGCTTTCTGCAAGGCCGCCGCCTCCCGAGGGCTCATCCGCGGCAGAAGCTGAACGGTAGCACCCAGGCCCGACGCCCGAAGGCGCTCCGCCCATTCGGCATAGCGCTCGGATTCGACGCCGGCCAAGACCCATCGGACGGTCGAGCCGTCGGAGCAGGCTTGCCAGCGGACGACCGCCTCCAGAAGCATGTCCAGACCCTGGTAAGGTTCAAAGGTCCCGACGTAGACGACCAGATAGCGCCCGTCGGGATTCAGAGCCTGTCGGACCCGACGGACCTCGTCGTCGGAGACCTGCTCGACAAATTCGGCGACGCCGACGTTTTCGATGACCTCACAGGGCAGGTCCGGCCGTAAACGGCGGACGACATCCGCCAGCCCGTCGCAGATGGCGATGAGGGCCCGGGTATGGCGGATTGCCCACTGCTCCAGTCCCCGCCAGACCCAGGCGGCGACCCGGGCCAAGGGGAGGCCGAAGTTGTGCATTTGCTGGCTCAAGAGGGAGTGCATGTCGTACAGATGGGCCACGCCATAGCGCTTCTGCCACCAGGCCCCGATGAGAGAGGCCTCCTCATGGGTGTGGACGAGATCATAGGATTCAGACTGCAGGAGACGACGGGCCGTCCGATACAGGCTGAGGTCCAATAGGATCTTGCGGAGAGACGGCCCGATGGGGACACTCCGCACGCCCGGCGGTCGGGCACAGCGGACGATCCGCAGGCCCGGCAGGACGACGTCCTCTCCGAAGGGGTACGTGACGAGGTCAACCCGATGGCCCAAGTCGCTCAGGGCTTTCAGTCGATGGAGGACCGAGAAGGGCGTCCCCCGGGGAGTGAAAAAGGGCTCTGGCGCCAGCATCAGGATCCGCATCGGGGCCTCCTTCGGGGCTCAGCTTAGCGAAAATCGCCGCCGCTGTCACCGACCGACGGCCGCCAGGCATCGCTCGACCGCCTGATGATACCGGGTCGGTTCGGGATTCAGGGGGTCGTAATCGAGGTGTACGCCGCGACGTTCAAGGATCTGGACGATGTCCAAACGGTACCGGGCCGTCGCCAGGTCCGGGTCGTCCAAGAGCCGACAGAGGGTCGGAAGGCCCTCGGGCTGGTCCCAGTGGGTCATCAAGCGGGCCCAAAAGTAGCGGTCGATCCAGGTCGTAGGGGGGCGCCTCAGTTCAGCCGGGAGGGTACCCGGGGGATGGGGCCATTGACGTTGGATCCGGGCCAAGAGGTCTGCTTTTTCGAGGGGGTCCGTGACCTGAAGGAGACGTTCATAGAGGTCCGTTAGCGCTTCCGAATCTCCGAGCCACGGAGAGAGCATCAAGAACTCTGCATCCCCTGAAGGAGACACCTCGACGGCTCCCGAAGGACCGTGCTCGTGCACCGAGGGCCGCGCCTGCGGGCCCCCCGAGTGGACCCGCAGGGTCAGGCCGCTCAGGACGGCGACGAAGCTGACCGCCGCAGCGGCCAAGGCCAACCGCCGTCGCCACGCCGAGGCGGACATGACCCACGGCCGGAGTAGGTGGGCCGCCAGTAAAGCGATACCAAAGGTCACGGCGACCATCGGCCCGCTGGGCACGTCATAAACCCACGAGGCCAACAGTCCGACGACCGTGATGAGGGTCCCCAAGCCATAAGCCATCAGCAGACGGGGCAGGAAGCCGTCCAGAAACAAGGCCGAGATGACGGCCGGGATGACCAGGAAGCAAAAGACCAACAGCACGCCGGCGACCCGGACCGAGAAGATGACGACGACCCCAAAGGTCACATAGAACACGAAGTCCCACCACCGGACCCGGATGCCGGCCGCCCGAGCGGCCTCGTAGTCCCGGGAGATCTGCCAGAACCGTTGGAACAGACCGGCGTGGATCAGACCGATGACTCCGTACACGGCCGCATCCAGGAGCACGTCCCGAAGGCGTACCCACAGGATGACTCCCTCCAGCATTTCCCTGACATACTCGGAGCCCTCCGGGGCCCAGTTGGCCAGAAGAATACTGGCCGCCAAAGCCAAGGCGTACACGATCCCGATGTAGGCCTCCTGGGGGACCCGCTGTCCCCGATGTCGGGTCAGGGCCAGCACGAAGGCACCTAAGACGACAGAACCCAGCGAAAGGGCGTAACCGAGCGGCGAGTTCGGCGTGCGGTGGAAAAATACGGCCATCATCCCGCCGAGGGCCGCAATCTGAGCCATCGCCAGGTCGACAAAGATGATGCCCCGCTCGATCACATGAATCCCAAAGTAGGCATGGATGCCGATCAGGACCAAACACGCCAGAAAGGGCGTGCTCATGAACTCGAGGACTTGGGTCATCTTGCTACCTCACGGCCCTGGCATATCAAAATGTAAAGTGACGGAGTGGTGAAGTAACGGAGTGACAGAGTGACGAAGTGACGGGGTGACGAAGTAACGGAGCGACGGAGTGAGGAAGTAACAGAATTTCGCCCTGTCGAGAATCTCCTTTTGTCACCCGTCACTCGTTACCCCCCAGGTACCGAGGGCCCAATCACCCCATTGGAGGGGCGGAGCGGGCCAACGGGCACCCGCGGCGCCTGCCCGCTGGAAGGCCTCGGCGATGGACCGGACCCAGAAGTCCACGACGTCCCAGTAAGTCGGGAACTGAGCCGTCACGCCCATCGGGATGATGACGGGCACGGCACCGACCCGTTCGGCGACCGTCCGGACTTTCGCCTGGTCGAAGTAAACAGCGGCGATGAGGACCCGCACGTTCTCCCGTCGCATTCGCTCGACGACGGCGGCCACGTGTTGCGGCGTCGGCGGGATACCCGGCTTCGGCTCGATGTAGTCGACGATCTGCTGACCGAAGAGGGTCGCAAAATAGATCCAGTCCTTGTGGTAGCACACGACCTTTCGGTCCCGGAAGACCAGGCCGTCTTTCAGCCAGCCGCCTAAGTGGTCCATGAGGGGTCGACCCTGATAGGTCTTGGAGCGCAAGAAGGTCATCAGTTGCCCGCTTTCCACGAGTCGATCCAGAAGGTCGCCCCCGAACATCCGCACGAGGGTGTCGCCGAAGAGGCGGCGGTCGACCTCATCCCGGAAGTGTTGGAGATTGTGTTCGTATGTGTCCCGGTGAGCCGGGTCGACCCGGATGAGGCCGGCCGCGATGTTGGCGGCGATCTGTTTCATCAGCCAGGGGCTCGTGTAGATGTGGGGATTCCCGTAGATGTGGATGTCGCCCTCGGCTCGGGAAGCCACCGCCGGGACTTCCAGGAGGGGGATGCCCGCTGAGACGGAGACGTAACCGGGACTGCCCGGCATGATGCGGGCATTCCCCGCCTTGGCCAGGAGGGCCGGCTCCCAGAGCTCTAAATCCAGCCCCGTTGAGATGAAGAGGTCCGCATTCTGGACCAGGACGGCATAGCTCGGCTTGGGCTTGACGAAGTGGGGGTCTTCGGTCCCGTCGGCGATGGAGACGACATCCACATAGGGTCCCCCGATGAACTGGGCGACGAATCCGTAGTTCGTCAGCGTGGCAACGACCCGGACCTTCGTCTGGGCCGTCCCCCGAGGACTTGGAGCCAGGACGACGAGGGCCAAGATACCGATCGTCCCCACCAGTCTTGAACACTGCATGGTGTCCTCCTCCATCAATAGTTTTCATGCTTGTGGGGTCCGGCCGCCCACGTCAGGAGGAACAGCACCCGATGCTCCGTCGGGCGGTCCGGGAGGCCGGTCCGGAGATAGCTGTACTGCAGCCGCAGACGGACCCACTCACTCTGCCAGAAGGTCAGGACCGGTGAGAGACCCCAAGCCCGAGTCCCGTCCTCGTCCATGCGTTCGACGTAGTCGGCCCGCAGGCCGACGAGCCACCGTTGGTTCAGGCGGTACTCGACAAAGCCAAAACCGCCCCAACGGGAGCGCCACTCCGGTGGGGCCGGAAGAATGGGGTGTGCGTCCTCTACGGCGTCTTCTAATGGGCTGATCGGCTGGACCTCCAGCTGATTCCGGAAGACCTCGACCCACACGTCCAGGCCCCGGTACTTGGCCCGCTCGGGCGGCGTCCAGTTGAATCGGATAAAGGCATTCCATATCCGATGACGAAGACGGGGTTCCCGCTCGGCGAGACCCCACAGGGTCGAGGCTCCAAATTCCAGAAAGGTACTGTCGGATAGGTCATAGTAGTTGTTGATATAGGCCAGCCAGGCCGGACGGGTCAGGGCATTGCCCCGAAAGCCGTCGGCATCCCCAGCGACGAGGGAGACGACGACCTCGCCGGCCGAACTCCAGAGTCGGGGGAGAAGCCACGCCACGTGAACGCCCGTCTGGCCGAATTGGGCCTCCTCGCGCATGTACTCCTTTATGGCCAGGGGCGGGTCGATTTGAGGAAAGGCATGGAGGTGCCATCGGTTCAACATGCCGACCTGCATAAACTGACGTCCCAGCGAGAGCCGCAGGCGTCCCGGCAGGGCCAGCCACTCGACGTAAGCCTCCTCAAGATCAAGGTGAAACTCGCCGTCTTCCCACTCCAAAGAGGCAAAGACCTTCATCCGACTGTAGGGGTCCAGCATCGAGACGAAGCCGAACTCGAGTTCCCGCATGACGAAGAACTCATCGGCTGTGTTATGGTTATTACCTTCCGGATGGTCATTATGGTTGTTGTCTCCTGAACGAACCCAATGACCTAGAAGATCACCCGTCACGGTGATCTCGGGATTCAGCCTATTGAGGTTCAGGGCACCGGAAGTCGCGGCCGGCGGCGAGGGAGGCGGAGTCGGCGCCGTCTGTTGGATCTCCTGCTTCAGACGTTCCAACTCCTGGTCCGGCGCCGTCGGGGTCGGCTGTTGGGAGAGCTGGCGAACCTGGTCCGCGACCTCGGCCTTGATCTGCTCGATCTGCCGGAGAAGAGCTTCCATCTCCTGGATACGAGTCTGAAGGGCCTGGACCTGCTGGCGGAGCCTCTCCAGCTCGGCCGTTTCCGAGGCCGGGGCCTCCTGGGCCCAAGTCAGCCCGCCGACGAACCAGGCCACGAGGGCGATTCCCAGGCACCGCCAGAGATGGCGGGTCCGATCGGGAAAATTCCCGTGTAAACAGAATTTCATGTGGATCCTCCAAGACGACGGTGTAGGGTTTTAAAGTAGAGGGTGCACCCCGTCCCTTATCCAGACCACAAGGCCTGTGGCGGGACCCCGGAAGAGTCCCATTGAATAAAGGCCGGTGGGTAGAAGGGCACAAAGCTCCAAACGAGAACGTAAAGGGCTTTATGCGGGAGGCGGCGCTCGGGGGGCAAACGGGAAGGTAAGGTCGCAGAGGACCGGGACCTGCACGTCGAGGGGCGAAAGGGAATGGCGGAACCGGGATACCTCAAAGTCGGCTGGCGGGCCAGGTTCGGCGAGGCTCTGAGCACAAAGAGAGCATTTCCCCGCCTTCCCCGGATGGGCGTGGACGCTCCACACCCCTACCACGAGGAAGACGCCGAGCAGGATCCATTCCCGGTACCGTCGAATCTTACGACGCAGGCCCCGCATCCGGTAGCCCTCACCCGGGTATTATACGGGGGATGCTACATCCCGTCAACAGCGGGCTCGGTCTTCGGTCCTCGACCCCACCTTCCCTCGCTCCCCTTCCAGGCCGAGGACCGAGGGCCGGACACCGAAGCCAGCGTCCGACCCGGGACCTGCTCCGCCCGAATCGCCGGAACGGGGTTCTACAGCCGAAACCGCAGGCCCGCCAGGACCCAGAAACTCACGGCCTTTGGCTTGATCTCCTCCCCCAAGGGCCCGGTCGGGGAACCCGTGGCGAAGAGGAGACGGGGCTGGACCTCCAGCGTGATCCTTCGACTCAAACGGTGACTGAGGCTGAGGCCGGCGAAGCCCCCGAAGACGGACCCCGACCCCGACTCCTTGACGACGCCCGTGATGGTCGGCGGATCGTCGTAAGGATACCCCGACTCCTGAATTTCCAGGCCCGTGACGGACTCGAATTGCAATGCATAGACGCTCAGGCCCGCCAGGACCGAAAGGGTCGAATTCACGGAGTAGGCCGCATAGAGGCTTCCCCCGACCTTCCGGTAGGTGAAATCCCCGACGTCCGAAGCCTCCGAAGGCCGCGGCTGATTGAACAACAGGGGGTGGGGAATCTGGGCCGTCAGGTCCGCCTTGGTTTTTCCGAGCATGAATTCCCCTTCCAGGCCGACCCCGAGACGGGGCTTCAGTCGATACTCAACGCCGAGGCCGAAGACGGGGGCAACCCCTGCACGGTAGCGACCGTCCAAGGGGGCAGGCTCAAAATAGGCCGACAGTTGATCCGAGACCGTCTGCTCGTACCCGTCGGCGACGCCGGGGTTCAGACCGACGAGGAGGCGGACCGACCACCCGCCGGCCTCCGGTCCCCGTTGGGTAGGCGCCGGAGGGCGAGTGGGCGGGGGTTTTTCCGGTCCCGGTGGCTTCGGGGATGGGGCTTTCGGGGGAGCCGGTTTTTCGGGCGGCGGGGCGGGCGCGCCCTCAGAGACGGGCTCGACGAGGCGGGCGGCGATATAGCCCTGGACGAGGCCCCGCTCGGGATGGCGGTATTGGACTTTCAGCCACGTGCCCCGTTCCTCCAGGACTTCCAGGACCGTCCCCCTCGGGACCTGGGCGACGACCGCCGCCGTCGTGGACGGTTCGGCCCGAAGGTTCGCCCTCGGGACCGTCACGACGACCCGCCGGACGGCCTGGGCTTCGGCCCATCCGACCCAAAGCCCGAGGGTAAGGATAGTGACGAGTAACGAGTGACGAATGACGGGTGAGAACCGTAGCATAATCATGCCCTCCATATCCTATTTATAGATTCAGTAAACCACACATCTCCCTCCGAGAGTGACGATAAGGATGGATTGACAGAGGGATGATCACCCCTGTCCCTCCATCACTCTGTTACTCCGTCACTCCCTCCGGGGATAGTTATCGGGGTACGCCGACGGCGTCGAAGGCCGTATGGACGGCCAAGGCGGCGTCGGACCCGTAGAGGGTTTGGGCGGCTTGAGCCACGCAATAGCGGGCGTCCCGGAAGACCGCCGTCGGCCACAGACACTGCGCGAAGCCGACGTAGAAGACCCGGGCTGACCGGTCCATGCCGATACCGGGGACAGAGACGCCCGATAGCCGATGCCGACCCCCGACGGCCAGCAGGTAGAAGGCGTGATTGATGATCCCTGAGTTGATGTGGACGCCGCCGTTGTCCGCACTCCCGAGGTAGCGGTTCACGTAGTGGGACGGTTGATAACCACAGCCGCCGTTCTCCGGGTCGGCCATCGACCGGAGGGCCCGAGCCCTCGGACAGAAGGGCCAGGGCGCTTTGAACAGGTCCTCGCCGATCAGCCAGTCGGCCTGCCCGTACCCGTTTCCTTCTGGCTCAAAGGTAAACTCGGCCGCGACGGCCATGATGTCCGAAAAGGCCTCATTGAGGGCGCCTGATTCCCGAAAGTATATGAGGTCCGACGTCTTGGCTGTCGTCCCATGGGTGAACTCATGGGCGATGACGTCAAAACTCGCCGTGAAGGGATACGTATAGGACGGCACTCCGTCTCCATAGACCATCAAACCAAAATTGGGAAAGCCGGCATCAGTGAAGAAGGCGTTCAGGTAGTTCCGGCAGAAATGGACGACCTGAACAGCCGAGAGCCAGTCGCCGCTCCAGCCGTTCCGCTGAAACACCCGGAAGTAGAAGTCATCGACCCAGCCGGCCCGGGCGTGGGCATCGGCCTCCACCGGGTCGGGCCACCGGTCGCTCAAACTCCGGCCGACGTGATCGTCGCTCAGGCAACGGTCGTCGGGACAGCATTCGTTGCGGTCGTTAAAGGTCAGGACGGCGATGCCCGAGAGAACGGGTATCGGACTCACGCTGGGCCGGAAGGCGTCGGCTAGGAAGTATGCGCCCGACTCGTAAAAGACAGGCATTTTCATCGTGTACCAATGCCCCTGTCCCAGGGCGATGGTCGCCTGTTGCGTGTATGCCCGGTCGAGGCGTCCGATGACGGTGCCCGTCGTCGCCGATACGAAATACCGATAGGCCCACAGGCGGTCCGTCGCGACGTCCACCTGATAGGCCAGGTGAAACTCCCGGGGCTCATCGAGGGGCCACGGCAGAACGACCAAAGCGACCCGGGGTCCTATCGGGACGGTCACGGTCCCCCGACCCGGGACGCCGAGCCGGATTTCCCCTCGGGCGAGGCGCTCACCGTCCGTCTGGAGGCTCCGCTCGATAGCCTCGACGGCCCGGGATTCCGGGACGGAGGGAAGGGGAGAAGGCAAGCGGATGGATTCGAAGAACTGGCCACCCATCCAGGCGAGGCGCCCGTCCTTCCAATGACGGAGGACCTGTGCCCCGAAGACCGGGTAGCCCTGGTGGTACTGTTGGAAGCGCTCATGACGGAGTCCCTCCAAGGACGTCTCGACCCGGAGGAGTTTCAGCTCTCCCGCCCGGAGACGCGCTTCAAGCCATGCGTTGCGGTTCGCCAGGTCTCGGGCGTCCGTCGCGAAGAAGGCGGCCTTCGGGACCGGTCGATTCGAGTTCGGGGGCTCCCGGTCCCATCGTCCGGCCGACGTCACGGCGAGGGCCGCCAGCAGGGTCAGGAGCATCCCCATCCGTCGCACGGTCCACCTCCCTATCGGGGTATCAGTATTCGATATTCATTCCTTTAAATGAAAACTGATGACCGAACACCGGGGACCGAGGGCCGATTCTGATACCCGGCACCCGTACTGCGTACATGTTATCGTCCCGTCCCAGGGCCTTGTTGCGTAGGGGCCTCGAAGACGACCCGGCCCCCGACGATCGTCAGGACGGCCCGGCCCCGGAAGGTCCAGCCGTCGAAGGGCGTGTTTCGGCTTCGGGAAAGGCTCTCGGCGGCCCGAAACGTCCAGGTCCGTTCGGGGTCGATGAGCGTCAGGTCGGCAGGACGACCCGGGGTCAGCGTGGGCGTCGGAAGCCGCAGGACTCGGGCCGGACCGGCGGTGAACAGTTCGACCATCCGGCGGAGACTCAGTTTCCCCGTGTGGACGAGCCGGTCCAAGGCCAGAGCGACGGCCGTCTCGAGACCGGTGATGCCGAAGGCGGCGAGGTCGAACTCGACCCGCTTGTCGTCGAGGCGGTGGGGGGCATGGTCGCTGGCGATGGCGTCGATGGTCCCGTCGGCGAGGCCCTCGATGATGGCCGCCACGTCGTCGTCGGTCCGGAGCGGCGGGTTCATCTTAAGGTTCGTGTCGTAGGGCCGATCGTAGAGGGCCCGGTCCGATAGGGTAAAGTGGTGGGGCGTGGCCTCGGCCGTCACGGGCAAGCCCTTTTGTTTGGCCATGCGGATGAGTTCGACGGAGGCCCGAGTACTGACGTGGGCGATGTGGACGGGGGCCTCCGTCAGTTGGGCCAGGAAAATGTCTCGGGCGACGACGATGGCCTCGGCCTCGGGGGGCATTCCGGGCAGGCCGAGGAGGGACGAATAGTAGCCCTCATTCATACAGCCGCCCTGGGTCAGGTCGGGGTCTTCGCAGTGGTCGATGACGACCCGGTCGACACTCCGGCTGTATTCGAGGGCGCACCGCAGGACCTGAGCCGAACGGAGGGGTCGGCCGTCGTCGCTGAAGGCGACGGCCCCGGCGTCGGCAAGTTCACCCATCTCCGTGAGTTCCTGGCCTTGGAGGCCCCGGGTAACGGCGGCGATGGGATAGACCCGGACAACCCCGACAGTCCGGGCCCGTTCGAGGATCCACTGGGTTACGGCCGCCGTGTCGTTGACGGGGTTCGTGTTGGCCATGCAGGCGACGGCCGTGAAGCCCCCGGCGGCGGCCGCCCGGGTCCCCGTCTCAATCGTCTCCTTGTCCTCTTCACCAGGTTCTCGGAGATGGACGTGCATATCGATGAAACCGGGGGCGACGACGAGGCCCCGGGCCTCGATGATCCGGTCGGCCGGAACCCGGATGTGGGGAGCGACCTCCCGGATGCGGTCGTCTTCGATCAAGACGTCTCGGACAGCGTCCAGGTCCTGGGCCGGGTCGATGACCCGACCCCCGCGAATCAGGATGCGATACGTCATAGGGTTCGTACCTTGTTAAGATTTCCAGATGCGGGAATTGGGTTCGGGTCTCAGGTACCGGAGCCGGTCCGACGCCGAGCACCGAAGACCGAGCCCGGTCCCTGGAAAACGCGCACACCGGGTCTGCATCCATATCTTAACAGAGCAGTAGGTACAAGACGGCCATCCGGACGGCGATGCCGTTGGCGACCTGGTCCAAGATGACCGAGTATGGCCCGTCGGCGACCTCGCTCTCGATCTCGACACCCCGGTTCATCGGGCCCGGATGCATGATGAGGACGCCTTCCTTGGCGTATTTCAAGCGCTCCCGGGTCAGGCCGTACCGCTGAAAATATTCCCGGACGGATGGAAACCGGAGGCTCCCGTGGCGCTCCAACTGGAGCCGCAGGACCATGACGACGTCGGCCCCCTCGAGGGCCTCTTCGATCCGGTAGGTCACCCGGACGGGCCACTGACGGAAGACGGGCGGCAGGAGGGTCGGCGGCCCGCAGAGCCAGACCTCGCTTCCCATTTTGTGCCACAGGAAAACGTTGGACCGGGCGACCCGGCTGTAGAGGATGTCGCCGATGATGGCGACCTTCAGGCCGTCCAGGCGTCCGAGGCGTTCCCGGACCGTCATGGCGTCCAGCAGGGCCTGGGTCGGATGTTCGTGGCTTCCGTCGCCGGCGTTGATGACGCAGGCATCGATGTAATCCGTGATGAAATGGGGTGCCCCGGCACTTCGGTGTCGGACGACGACGGCGTCGGGGGCCATCGCCTGGATATTCCGGACCGTGTCGAGAAAGGTCTCGCCCTTGGCAACGCTACTCCCCGATACGGTGAAACTGACGGTGTCGGCGCTCAGACGCTTGGCGGCGATCTCGAAGGACGTCCGGGTCCGGGTTGAGGGCTCGAAAAAGAGCAGGACGATCGTCTTGCCCCGGAGGGCCGGGACTTTTTTGACGTCCCGCTGGGAAACTTCCTTCATGGCGGCGGCGACGTCGAGGACCGTGAGGATTTCCTCTCGGCTCAGGGGCTCGATGGCCAGGAGGTGCCTTCGGTGCCACCGTTCCGGAGTCGCCACGGGAAATGCAGAATCCGTCATTCCAGGGCCTCAAGGTTCAGGGGTTCGGTCCGGCGGGTGACGACGACGCTGTCTCGACCGTCCGTTTCCCGGAGGAGGACGTGGACGATCTCGTCAAGTTCGGTCGCTACGAACTGGCCAACGACATCCGCCTGAATGGGGAGTTCCCGGTGGTCCCGGTCGATGAGGACAAACAGCCGGACGGTTCGGGGCCGACCGTAATCGACGAGCTCATCCAAGGCCGCCCGAACGGTCCGGCCCGTGAACAGGACGTCGTCGACCAGAAAGACCGGGCGGTCCGTGACCCGGAAGGGAAGCTCCGTCTTACGGACGAGGGGCGCCGGCCCGATCTGGGTCAGGTCGTCTCGGTAGAGGGTGATGTCCAGGACACCCACGGGGAGGGTCATACCGGTGACGCCCCGGAGGAGACCCTGAAGGCGGTGGGCTAAAGGCAGGCCGCGAGTCCGGATGCCGATCATGACGGCCTGAGCCAGTTCCCCAGGAAACTTCTCGGCAATCTCGTGGGCCATACGGGAAAGGGTTCGACCCATGGCCTCGGCTGTCATGATGACCCGCATCCTCCGTCCTCCTCCTGCCCTTACTTACGGGAGAAGAGCAATAGGATGCCCAACATAGCCCCTAATTGGCCGACCCAGAAGAGGAACATCCACCGGATGAGGTCAGCCTTGAGGTCGGCGATTTGTTGTTGGAGTTTGGGGACTTCCTGGGTGATTCGCTCGTTCACCTTGCCCACCTCCTCTGTGAGCCGCCGTTCGAACCTTTCTATGACCAACGCCAGGGTATCGGCTCGCGCTTGGTCGAGGACGGCATTCATCGGGTCGGCCAAGGCCTCAGCTCCTCCTCGCCCAGCCGGTCCCGGAGCGTTTTGGGAATTGAAATGACTGGCATGACTCCCTCTTGGAGCCTATCTTTCCTATCCAAATCATAACACCTCTTCCCACTCCCTGCCAAGAAACCCATCCTGGACGACACCCTGAGGCTGATGCCTATGGTCGCTTTCGGGCGAAGGCTCCTGCGAGGACTTTTCTTGCTCGTGGGAGCCTGGAGCGGAATTTCCGGTTTCGGAGCGTTGTCGATGCCCGGGAAAAAGCCCCTGGACATGAAGACGATCCTATCCTGGAACCTGCCGACGGAGGTCGCCCTATCGCCGGACACCCGCCAGGTCGCCGTCGTCGTCCGAACGACGGACTGGGAAAAGAGCCGGTACCGCTATGAACTCCGTCTCCTGAGCGTCTCCGACGGGTCGTCCCGACGGCTCCTTCCCCCCGGCCCGAGCATCCATCATCTTCAGTGGCGTCCCGACGGCCGAGCCCTGGCCTTCATCACGGACCGGACCGGCTGGACCGAACCGGAGGACGAGGCTAAGGACGAGAAAGAGACATTCCCTCAGGCGTGGGTCTGGAAGACCGACGGGGGCCTGCCCCAGCCGGTCACGGACCTCCCCCGGGGGGCCCGGGCCCTTCGGTGGACCCCCGACGGGCGGGCCCTCATCGTCCTGACGGAGTACCCTAAGCCCGCCGCCGAAAAAGAGTACGAACGGTACCGGAAGAAGCGAAAGCTTGACGAGGAGGTCGTCGACCGAGAAAAGTATCCCCGGGCCTTCGTCCGGGTGACATTGCCCGAGGACGAGGCCAAGCCCACCGTCGAGTGGCTCTACGTCGGGGATTTCGGTATCGAGGACTTCGACGTCCATCCCCGCGAACCCTGGCTCGTGTTCTCGACAAACTACACGGGCAAGCCCGACGACGCGATGAAATTTGACCTCTGGGTCTTGGACATCCCGGCCGGGACGGCCCGTCCCCTGACGGACGCCCCGGGTTTCGAGATACGGCCCCGTTTTTCCCCAGACGGCCAGGCCCTGGCCTTCCTGGCCCTGTGGGACCCTAAGTACAGCTACGCCCGGACCGACGTCGTCGTCCTGACCGCCGACTGGGCCCGTTTCGACCGACCCATTCCCCGGGACCGGTGGCAGTTCGTCAGTGCCGTCACCGACGCCGAAGCCCGGGACTTTCGGTGGCTCCCCGACCATCGGCTGGCCGTCCAGGCCGAAAAGGGCGTCTGGGAGTGGGTCTTGGAAGTCGCTCCCGGGACGCAAACCTATCAAGTCCGCCTGGGTGAACACCGGGTCGTCCAAATGTTTGACCTTTCTCCGGCAAAGCCGGACCCCTGGGTCGCCGTCTGGGAGAACGCCGAGACGCTTCCCGACGTGTGGGTCCTCTCGACCCGGGGCGAGCCCCGACGACTGACGGACCTGAACCCAGAGTTCCGGGACTACGCCCTGGCCCCCCAACGGGTCGTCCGGTGGACGAGTCGAGACGGAAAGCCCATCGAGGGGATTTTCGTCGAGCCCCTGACGCCCCCGCCGGCCGGCCAAAAGCCGCCCCTCCTCGTCGCCGTCCACGGGGGTCCTAACGCCCGGGTCGCCAATACCCTCCGGCAGTACCTTTACTTCCAGTTCTTCGCCGCCCACGGATACGCCGTCCTGGCCCCGAACTTCCGGGGGAGTTCGGGTTACGGTCACGCCTTCGCCATCGCCAACTTCAAGGACCTCGGCGGCGGGGATTTCCAGGACATCCTGGCGGGCGTCGACTACGTCATCGCCCAGGGCTGGGCCGACCCCGAGCGGATGGGTATCTTCGGGGGCAGTTACGGCGGCTACATGACCAACTGGGCCATCACCCAGACGAACCGTTTCAAGGCCGCCGTCTCCATGTTCGGCATCTTCAACCTCATTACCGACTTCAGCAACTCCTACCTCCCGAGTTGGGAACCCGACTACCTGGGCGACTACTACTGGAACGACTGGGAGACCTACCTGAAGCATTCGCCGGCTCGGTACGTCCAAAACATTCAGACTCCTGTCCTAATCATTCATGGGAAGGACGACCCCAACACGTTCATCAGCAACTCCAAGGAGATGTATCAGGCCCTTCAGTTCCTGAAGAAGCCGGTCGAGTTCGTCGTCTATCCCCGGGAGGAGCATGGCCTGCGGGAGCCCCAGCACAAACTGGACGAGATGCGTCGGGTCCTGGCCTGGTTCGACCGCTACCTCCTGGGTCAGCCCCGCTATTGGCTGGAGGACGAAGTCGAGGCCGAGGGCTGGCGGCTCCGGGTCGTCGCCTGGAAACCCCTCCCCGAGGAGACCCCCCTGCCCAGACCGTCCTCACCGGACCGGGTGACGTATGAATTGGAACTCATCCTGACCCCGACGCCAGGGGCTTCGGCAGACCTGACCCTGGCCGTCTGGAAAGGGGAGACCTCGGACTTTCGAGTCGAGACGCCCGATGGGGCTGTCCTGTACCCGACGGCCGTCTTGGAAAAACTCTGGGGGACGACGGCTTACCTCGAGGGCCGGGACCTGACCTGGCATCTGTCCCGGGGCGACGGCCGGGGCCTTCCGAGGTCCTATGCTCTCCGTCTGGCCTTTCAGGTCCCGGCGGACGTGGCGAGCCCGCCGATCTTTCGTCTGAAGGGCTTCCCGCCGGTCTCCTTGGCGACCCCCTGACGCGAGGTGGTAAAACGAGCAGTTCTTAAGTGGCTACGGACGCAGTAGGTGGGGCGTTTTACGACCATACGGTAGTCGGGCGAGGAGGCAGTACGGCAATACGGTAAGAGGTCGATGAACCTGGGTGCAGGACCCCGAGGACTGAGCCGGGGGCCGGGTACTGAATTCGGTGTCCGGCCTTCGGTTCTCGGCCCCCGGCCTGGACGAAGGATGCAGGAAGGTCGTATCCCCCTTGCCCCTTATCCCTTCATGGCCGAGTGCCAGCCACCGGACACCGAAGACCGAGCCCGACCACTGGAAAACCCGCACACCGGGTTTGCATCCTGCATCTTGCATCTTGCATCCTGTATCCTGCATCCCTAACGTTTCGGGCAGGAGAAGCGGTCCGTGACCCGCAGTTGGGTCCAGGTAGACACCGGGTGGCTCATCGCCGGTTTGATCGTCGTCGTGGCCCTGTACCTGCTCGTACGGACCCTCATCTACACGGTCCGCCTGTCGGCTATCGTGGGCTTTTCAGGATTGGTCGCCGTCGTCACCTGGTGGGGCTTGAGTTGGGTCGAAGCCCAGCTGGGTCCCTCAAGCCAAGGGCTTTTTGCCTATCGTTGGGTCGAACCCCTTCACGTCCAGGTCAGTCTGACCAAGCTGGTCCTCTCGGCGGCCGTCGGACTCTGGGTCCTGTGGCGACTGACGAATCCCCGGCGGACCCCTTGAAGCCCTATCCGCGACGATCCGATACGATGGCCTGGATCGTCTTTGACGCCCGCAAGATTCGGGATTACGGCGTGGGTACACACATTCAGGGACTCCTGCCGGCGCTCGTGCGGCAGGCGCCGCCCTCTCTGCGGTGGCTCGTGCTGGCACCCCCCGGGGCTCGGTCCCTGCTGGCCTCGCTCCTTCCCGATAGGGGACCGGCCGTGCGGGTCCTCTGGACCCGGGCTCGACCCTTTGGGCTGGGGACCCATATAGAGATTCCCTGGCGGCTCCGAAACCAGGTCGAGGGCCCCTGTGTGTTCCACGCCCCCTACTTTCCCCTCCCGATAGCCCTCCCATGCCCTGCCGTCTTGACCCTTCACGACGCCATCCTCCTGGAGGTCTGGCCCCGTCCGGCCAGAACCTGGGTCGCCCGCCTGGCCCGCCGACTGATCGCCTGGAGTGCAGAACGGGCCGCCTGCGTCGTCACCGTATCTCAGACGGCCGCTCGGCAAATTCTGCACCACTTCCCGTGGCTGGCCGATAAGGTCCACGTCATTCCCAACGGGGTCCATCCGGTCTTTTGGACCCCCGTCGCCGCCGATGAGGTCGAACGGCAGTGCCGAGCCCTGGGCCTCCCACCGGGAGAGTACTTCCTGTATGTGGGCAACGATAAGCCTCACAAGAACCTGCCCCGTCTGATCGAGACCTGTATCGAGTTGTGGCGCCAACGGGCCATCTCCCACCGTCTGGTCCTGGCCGGGATGCCCCCCGCCGCCTGGCGTCGCATCGTCCGCCGCTACTACTCCTGGACCCAACTCGGCTGGATCCGGTGGCTCCCTTACGGCGACTTCGAGACTCTCCGGACCGTATACGCCGGCGCCGTTGCCCTCGTTCAGCCGTCCCTCGACGAGGGCTTCGGCCTGCCGGTCGTCGAGGCGATGGCCGTCGGGACTCCCGTCGTCTGTAGCCGTGCCGGGGCCCTCCCGGAGGTCGCCGGCGATGCGGCCGTGTACTTCGACCCGACCGACTCCGCCGATATGGCTCGGGCTATCCTGCAGACCCTGGCAGACGAATCCCTGCGGGCCGCCTGCCGGGAACGGGGTCGCCGGCGAGCCGCCCAGTTCCGCTGGGGAGACGCCGCCGAACGATTTCTGGAACTGTACGACCGCCTGGGGGTCCCTCGACCCGTCCCGGGGACTGAGGCGACTCGTTGAACTTTCGACCCGCCCCACCCGTTCATATCCATGGATCTCACCGCCCCGCATCCAATTTTTGAGCACCGGAGATCCCAAAAAAGATTTTTATTATTATACTAACGGCAAAATTGTGGTGACACGGAGTTTGTAATATATGCACCCATACCGGATGTAGAGCGTCGGGTCGAAGGGCAAAAGGCCTATTCTACCGTCAGGGGAGGTCGACCATGCGTGTCAGTGAGTCTCCGCTCCGACGCCCACCCCGCTGGGTCCTCCCGTGGGCCCTGGTCCTTCTCGCAGGGGGAGTCTCGGGCGTCTGGGGTCAGGTGCAGACGGGAAGCATCTTGGTGAAGGTCCGGGACCCGGAGGGCAAGCCCCTGCCGGGCGTGACGGTGACGGTCACGAGTCCCGTCTTAGTCGCCGGCCAAACGGTCGGCGTGACGGATGCCAACGGCGTGGCGCAGTTTCCGCTGTTGCCGCCGGGGGTGTATGCGGTCAAGCTGGAGATGAGCGGATTCCGGACGGTCACGCGGGAGGGCATCCGGGTGGCGGTGGCCCAGACGGTCCTGATCGACGAAGCGATGACGGTGGCGGCAGGCGAGGAGGTGACGGTCGTGGGGCGTTCGCCGACGGTGGACGTGACGAGTGCGAAGGAGAGCGTGAACATCACGCGGGAAATCCTGCAGAATGTCCCGGGAGGTCGGGACATCTGGAACCTCCTGGAGTACAAGACCCCGGGCCTCGTGACGGACCGCATCGATGTCGGCGGGAGCGAGTCGGGTTTGCAGGCAGGGTTCACGTCCAAGGGCACGGTCCCGGCTCAGAACACCCAAGCGTTGAACGGGGTGAACGTGACGGACCCCGAGGCCATCGGCTTTGCCGACTTCTACTACGACTATGACAGTTTCGAGGAAGTGCAGATTTCGACGGCCGGCCATCCCGTCGAGGTCGGGACGCCGGGCGTTTACGTGAACATGGTGACGCGGCGGGGGACGGACCGCCTGCAGGGCCAGGTCGCCGGCTACTACCAGGGCGGTAAGGAGGGGACGCTGTTCGGCATCAAACTGAATACCCAGTCGAGCAACGTGACGGATGAACTCCGGCGGCAGGGGATTCAGGAGACGGGCTTCAAGTTCCTGCAGGACGCGACGCTTCAACTCGGCGGCCCCTTGATCCCGAGTGCTCGGCAGAAACTCCGCTTCTTCACGTCAGGCCGCATCTGGCGGGTCCACCGCTTTGTCCCGGGCTTTGTCGATGAGCAGGGGAACCCCGTCGTCGAGTCGACCGACATGCCCTCCGTCCTCTTCAACCTGACCTATCAGGTCGCTCCAAAGCACGTCCTGGACGCCTTTTACACCCGGCAGTGGTACGACAAGCCTCAGCGGGGGGCCAGTGCCCTGAACACGCCCCTGTCGAATTGGAAAGAAGACGATACCTTCGACATCTACCAACTCGCTTGGAATGGTTCCTTCGGGTCGAATCTGTTCGTAGACGCCCGGGTCAGTTACGTGGACATCTTCTTCCCCCTGTACATCAAGGAGGAGGCGAAGCGCCGGGGCCTGCAGTCGACGACCGAACTGACGACGGGCAAGGTCACGGGCGCCAACACGCTTCAATTTATCTTTAACCGCCACCGCCTCCAGTCCAAGGTCGTACTCACGTATTTCCTGGAACGATGGCTCGGCGGGCGGCATGAATTCCACGTCGGCTGGGATTTCTCCTACAACCCCAACAGTTATGAGGGGACGGCCATCGACGACGTGAACCTCTACACGTTTAACGGCGAGCCGGCCTTCGTCCTGCTGTGGAACACGCCCGTGAATGTCAAGCGGAACACGCAGTTCAACGCCGTCTTTGCCTCGGACACCTTCCTCATCGGTCGCTGGAGCCTCTACGTGGGCGCCCGCCTGGAGAACGTCCGGGGCTGGCTCCCGGCCCAGTCGAGCCCGGCCGGCAACTTCGCCCCGGCCCGGAGTTTCCCCGAGATGGACGTCATCGACTGGACGAACGTTTCGCCCCGCCTGGGCGTCATCTACGACCTGACGGGTGATGGCAAGACGGCCCTGAAACTGAACCTGGCCCGCTACTACTATCAAATCAGCACGGGCGATACGGACCCCGTGAATCCAAACTCGCTCGGCGGTGAGTTCCGCGTGTGGGTCGACCGAAACGGGGACAAGAAGTTCCAGAAGGGCGAGGAAGGCCCTCTGCTCTTTGCCTTCGGTGGGGTCTTGACGAGCCTGGCCCCGGACCTCAAGCAACCCTACACGAATGAAGTCGTCGTCGGCCTCGACCGGGAAGTCGTCGAGGACCTACGGGTCGGCCTCACCTTCACGTATCGGCAAGAGCGGCGGCTCCTGGGCATCGAGAACGTCGGCGTCCGCTGGATCCCGACGACCGTACAGGACCCCGTCACGGGGAACCCCATCACCGTCTACAATCAGGACCCTGCGACCATCGGGCAGGACCGATTCATCGTCCGCAACGCCGAGGAACTGAATCAGGACTACCGGGGCCTGGACATCGTCGTCGAGAAGCGCTTCTCCCGCCGCTGGCAACTCCTGGCTTCCCTGACCCTGTCCCGCACGACTTCCAACCGGGTGGCCCCCGGGTCGAGTTTTGACATCTTCGGCATCGGCGCCCTAGCCATCGACCCCAACAACCTCGTGAACGCGAAGGGCCAGCCCTACTGGGATCGGCCTGTCATCTTTAAGATGTCCGGGAGTTACCTGCTCCCCTGGGACGTCAGTCTGGCCGGAAACTTGCGGATTCAGTCGGGCCAACCCCGGAATCGCCTCTTGACCGTCGAGGGTCTGAATCAGGGCCCCGTGACCGTCTTTGCCGTGCGACCCGGCGAGGACCGATACGACACCGTCTTCACGCTGGACCTCCGACTCTCGAAGATTTTCCGGATTCCGGGAGGACGGTCCCTGGAACTCATGGTCGACGGCTATAACCTGACGAACTCCAGCGTCGTCCTGAATGCCGTCGAACTGACGGGTCCGAATTACGGAACGCCCCTCCAGATCATCGCTCCCCGGATCTTTCGGCTGGGCGCCCGATTCCAGTTCTAAGATTTCCCTCCAATGGGGCCGGACTGACGGGCAGGGCCTTCGGCCCGCCCGTCTTTCCGGGCCTCCGGGACATGGTCGGGGAGCGGGAGCTCGGTCATGCGGAACTCTGCATAGGCGTGGGGAGCCAAAGGGGATAACCCCGCTCGTGCGAGCGGGACCGGGGTAGAGGCAAACCCCTGGAGAGTCCCGAATGCCAAGTCTTTTACGGAGGCGTGGGATGGCTTGCCGTCGACTCGGTTGGCTGGGAACCCTAGTCTGCTTGAGCCTCGGGCTGACCCAGAGGTCCGTCGCTCAGGCCCAGGAATGGACAGAACCCGTAGCGACCTATTCCATCGTCGCCATCGACCGGGACGCCAACGAGATGGGCGTGGCCGTCCAGTCCTGCTACTTCGCCGTCGGTCCGACGGTCATTTGGGTCGAGCCTGGTGTCGGTGCCGTGGCGACCCAGGCTTACGTGGACGTGTCCTACGGGCCCCTCGGTCTGGCCTTGCTCCGGGGCGGCAAGACAGCCCCGCAGGCCCTTCAGGCTCTCCTGGAGGCCGACCCGGACCGGGAACTGCGGCAGGTCGCCATGGTCGACACCGAGGGTCGGGTCGTCGCCCACACGGGGAAACGGGCGACGCCGGCGGCGGGCCACCGGACGGGGCCGGACTACTCGGCGCAGGGGAATCTGTTGGCCAATGAACGGGTGTGGCAGGCCATGGGGGAGGCCTTCGAGCGGACGAAGGGATCCCTGGCGGAGCGGTTCCTGGCGGCCTTGGAGGCGGCCGAAGCCGCGGGCGGGGACTTGCGGTGTCGGCAGTCGGCGGCGATGAAGATTGTCCGGGTCCGGCCCGAGGGCGCGGACTGGCAAAACGTCGTCCTCGACCTCCGGGTCGACGACCACCCCGAGCCGGTCCGGGAACTCCGCCGGCTATACAAGATCTGGCAGGGCATCCGCCTCTTCTGGTTTGAGGCCGGACGTCGGATGGAGCAGGGGGACATCGACGGCGCTCAGCAAGCCTTTGAACAGGCCGTCGCCCTGGCACCCGAGAAGACCGAATGGCGGTTTTGGCACGCCCTGCGCCTCATCGAGCATGGCCGTGTCCAGCAGGGCATCGAGATCCTCAAGGCCCTGGTCGCCCGGGAGCCCCAATACCGGACGCTGTGGGAGCGACTCCCGGGGACAGGCCCGTTCCGCATCGATCCCCAGGTCTGGAAGCAGGTCCGTCAGGCCCTCCCCGACCACCGGTAGGCCCTCATCCGTCTGCCGGGGTCAGTCCCGGAGCCGGAGGGTCCAGTCCCGGAGGGCAATCAGCAGGTGCTGGATGAGCGTCCGGGTCGGTTCGTCCATAAGGCGGCCCTCGGCGTCGAACTTGTCCTGCGCCCGGGCGACGAGGACCTGCGGCCGGTTCAGGACGTAGGCGTCCAGGGACGCCAGGACCTGCCGGAGGTGGAGTTGGGCCCGGACCGTCCCGTAGAGGCCCGTCGAGGCGCCCATGATGGCCACGGGCTTGCCTTGAAAGACGTTGTCCCCAGGCGGTCGAGACGCCCAGTCGATGGCATTCTTGAGGACGCCCGGGACGGACCAGTTGTGTTCGGGCGTCGCAATGAGGAGGGCGTCGGCCCGGCGGATCGCCTCCTTCCAGGCGACCACAGGCGTCGGGAGCCCCTGCTGTTCGACGTCCATGTCGTAGGGCGGGATGTCCCGCAGGTCGAAGAGTTCCAGGGTCATCCCCTCGGGAAGCAGTTCCTGGGCGGCCCGGAGGAGGGCTCGGTTGTAAGAGCCCCGGCGCAGGCTCCCGGCCACGCCGAGGATGCGCAGGACCTCCATCGTCGTCCCTCCGTAAAGCATTTATTCCCCTACCCCGTGAAGCCCCGCTCGCCGGAGCAAGGCGCTTCACCCCCGTTCCGCTCTAAGGGGATCACTCCTTTCCCGGGGGACAGTATCGGATTCCCCCGCAGGCCGGAGACCGACACCGGTTTCGGTCCGGGTCATCCCCCATAGTACCAGCCCGTATCCCACATCACGAGGGGCTTGGCGTCTGGGCGGCGGACTCCGGCCTCGACGACTTCGGCCACGTACACCGTGTGGTCGCCCCGGGCGACCTTATCGACGACCCGGGCTTCCCACCAGGCCGGGAGTTCCACCAGCAGAGGCGCGCCCGTCGCAGGTCCCGGCTCAAAGGGGTGGCCCGAGAGCTTGCCGTCTTCCACCTTCGTCGTGCGGAAGAAGTCCTGGGCGATGGCCTTTTGGTCGGCGGCCAGGACGTTGACGGCAAAGGTGCCCGTCCGTTCGATCAGGGCGTGCAGGTGACTGCCGACCTTGATGCCGACCATCACGAGCGGGGGTTCGAACGATGCCTGGGACAGCCAGTTGACCGTCCCGGCGGCGACCTCGTCCCCGTCGGCGGCCGTCAGGACGTATAGACCGTACGTAATCATGCGAAGGGCCCGCTTCTTGGCTTCCGGGTCCATGACTGACCTCCTCGATGCAGGAAGACATGCGGAGGGGACGGCGGGGAAGTATGCGTCTCTCGGCGGTCGGAAATATGCACGATACAGGAGGGACGGCCTGAAATGCAAGATGGAATGGTCTCCATCCTACCCCGTGGGACTCAAATCCCCAGCCAAGTGAGTTCCACCACATGCAATATATCTCACTAATGTCCTGTTAAGATTTGAGATGTGGGAATGATGCAGGGGTGCCAGGGAACCGGAATCCGAGCCATTTCTATCCTGTATCCTGCATCCATATCTTGACAGGGTACTAACGTGACTGTTCCACTTTTGAGGGTAAACGCCCCCAAAAACCCCGCTTCGTCCCGAGAGAGCTCAGAATCCATTCCCAGATGTTCCATTTTGCAAAGCCTGCTCTGGACCTCTGCTTCGGAGACGCCCCCATGGTGGGTCCTCCTGCAGGGTTCCGCCGAGACCGGATGCCTGGAGCCCGAGGTGCCCCTCCCGGAGGCCGTCCGGACTGCCTTGGACGTCCTGGCCTGCTCGACCCCCGATTTCTGCTCGTTCATCCGCCGGAGCCTCCAGGAGAAGGGCGTCTTTCCAGACCTGGGACTCCAGGCCGTTTCCAGTCGGTGGGTCAGAGGGTCTTCTGCATATTACCTGTTTTTGAAGGCTCCGCCGGGGGCTCAACCGATTCCGGTACCGTTGAGGCTCACGTGGAAGGGGGCGGCGGTCTCCGCCCTGGCGGACGTTCAGACCCGTCTCCAGGACCATCCGAATGGCCGAGCCTATGTCCTGCTCCGGGTATCCCTGGGGGCGGACGGACAGCCTAAGGTGATGGAATCCATCCATACGGACGAAGTCTTGGCGCCCGTGGTCGACGTCGTCCGGACGGGGCTTGCGGTCGACTGGCGGGGGCAGGCGCATCGGCCGTTGATCCTTTTTGTCTTGGTGGCTGTCTCGGCCGAAGGATCTGTTCTGCCGAACTGGATCGGCTATGCGCCTGCCGTCGAAATGGGCAAGCCCCGTTCCGATGTGCAGGATATCTCTCCTCCTTAGACAGGGACTCCGCCCGGATGGAAGACGTTGAAGAACAGGGATGTCCCGGAAGCCCCTCATCCCAGCACCGACCGTCAAGCCGGCGTCCCTCCCCCGAACTCCGGACGTCCGTCCGGTTCTCCGGCTCTTGGCAGGGGTCCGTTCGGACCTTACAATGAAGCCGCCACTCCCTTGGAATGGAGCGCCGTCATGCGGGTCAATCCCCTGGTCTTTCGGGAATACGACATCCGGGGCGTCGTCGGGTCGGACATCGATGAGGCATTTGCTTACACGCTGGGCCGGGCCTTTGGGACTTACGTCCGCCGTCGTGACCGGCGTGTCCTGGCCGTCGGACGGGACTGCCGCCACAGTTCCGAGCCCCTCTTCCGGGCCCTGGCCCGGGGCCTTCAGGCCAGCGGATGTGACGTCGTCGACGTCGGGGTCGTGCCGACGCCGCTTCTGTATTTTTCCCTGTTCGTCCTGCCCGTCCAGGGGGGCGTCCAGATCACGGCGAGTCACAACCCCCCCGAGTTCAACGGCTTCAAACTGTGCGTCGGCAAAGACACCTTGTATGGCCCTCAGATTCAGGAAGTCCGCCGCCTGATGGAGACGGAGGACTTTGTCGAGGGGACCGGGACCCTCCGCACGGAGCCGGGTATCATCGAGCAGTACATTCAGCACGTCTTGGACAACCTGAACATGGGCCCCCGCCGGGTCCGGGTCGTCGTCGACGCCGGCAACGGCACGGCCGGTCCCGTGGCTCCCGTCCTGTACGAACGGATGGGCTGTGCGGTCACGCCCCTCTACTGCGAGATGGACGGGTCCTTCCCGAACCACCATCCCGACCCGGTCGTCCCCGAGAACATCCGGGACCTCCGGGCGAAGGTCCTGGAAGTCGGGGCCGACTTGGGGATCGGCTTCGACGGGGACGCCGACCGCATTGGGGTCGTCGATGAACGGGGCGAGATCGTCTGGGGGGACCAACTTTTGATCATCTTCGCCCGAGACCTTCTCAGCATCCAGCGGGACGTGCCCGTCATCTTCGAGGTCAAGTGCACGCTTCTCCTGGAGCGGGAGATCGAACGCCTCCACGGGATTCCCGTCATGTGGAAGGCGGGCCACTCCCTGATCAAGGCCAAGATGCGGGAATTGGCGGCCCCCCTGGCCGGGGAGATGAGCGGCCACATGTTTTTCGGGGACCGCTACTTTGGATACGACGACGCCATTTATGCGGGAGCCCGCCTCCTCGAAATCCTCTCGCACAGTCCCCAGCCCCTCTCGGCCTTTTTGGCCGACCTACCGAAGACGTATGCGACGCCCGAAATCCGGGTCTTCTGCCCCGACGAGGTCAAGTTCCAGGTCGTCGAGCGGGTCACGGACCACTTCCGTCGGAGCGGACGGCCCATCGTGGACGTGGATGGGGTCCGGGTGAAGTACGAGGACGGCTGGGGCCTCGTACGGGCGTCCAACACCCAGCCGGCCCTCGTCCTACGGTTCGAGGCCCTGTCGGAAGAGGCCCTCCGCCGGATTCAGGCGGAAGTCTACGAAGTCGTGTACGGAACACTCCGGGACCTGGGCATCCCGACGACGGCCTCCCCGCTGGGTCATTAGGGCCCGCTTGGGGTCATCTTCAGGTCCCCCTCGGGCCTGGGCCGGCGACCTGTACACGGCCCGCACCCGGTACCGGGTACCGAATCGACGCCGAGGGCCGAACACCGAGCCCGGCCACTGGAAAACGCGCACACTGGGTTTGCTTGATTGCCTTCCTGCCTGACTCCCGTATGGCTGTCCAAACACCCCCTGTGTAAATCCTACCCTCATCCGTACCGCCACGACCCCACCTTTACAGGCGGGGCTTGGAAAGGGACGGGGCCGGTCCCCTGGTCGAGGGCCGGCGTTTGGCCTATGATCCCCTTATCCCGCGCGGTCGGCGGGCGCGGGCTTGAACCCAGGGACCTACTTTGTGGAGGGCTGGGGGAGTTATGGCGGAAAACAAGACGTTGGTCATCGTCGAATCACCGGCCAAGGCCCGGACGCTGGCCCGGTATTTGGGGCCCGGCTACATCGTCCGGGCCTCGAAGGGCCACGTGAAGGACCTACCCAAGAACCGGCTGGGCGTGGCGGTCGAGCGAGGTTTTGAGCCCCAGTGGGTCGTCGTCGAGGGTCGGGGCGCCGTCCTGAAGGAGCTGAGGTCGACGGCTCAGACGGTCGACCGTATCCTCCTGGCGACAGACCCCGACCGGGAAGGCGAGGCCATCAGTTATCACATCGCCGAAGAACTCAAGCCTCTGGGGAAGCCCATCGCCCGCGTCTGGCTTCGGGAGATCACGCGGCGGGGCGTCACGGAGGCATTAAAGGAGCTTCGGGATATTGACCCCCACCTCGTCGAAGCCCAGTTCGCCCGTCGGATTCTCGACCGTCTCGTCGGCTATCAGATCAGCCCTCTCCTATGGGACAAGGTCTGGCGGGGTCTGAGCGCCGGCCGGGTGCAGTCCGTCGCCCTCCGCCTGATCGTCGAGCGAGAGCGGGAAATCGAACGGTTTGTCCCCCAGGAGTACTGGACGATTCGAGCCCTCGTCCAGGCCGAGGGGCGGCCGGCCTTTTGGGTCCGTCTCGTGCGCCGGGCCGGTCAGAAGATTTCCCTGCCCGATGAGGCATCGGCTCGGGAGGCGGAACGGACCCTGCGGTCGGCTGAGTACGTCGTCCTGCGGGTCGAGACGAAGCGCAAGCGCCGCACGCCGCCGCCGCCCTTCATCACGGCCAAACTTCAGCAGGCGGCCGCTCAACGTTGGCGGTGGTCGGCTCAGAAGACGATGGCCATCGCCCAACGTCTTTACGAGGGCGTAGACCTCCCCCAGGGCCGGATGGGCCTTATCACCTACATGCGGACCGATAGCACCCGTATTTCCGAGGAAGCCCTCCAGGCGGTCCGGGCCTTCATCCGGGAACACTTCGACGCCCGGGACCTCCCGCCCCAACCCCGCCGATTCAAGGTCAAGGCCGAGGCCCAGGACGCCCACGAGGCCATCCGACCGACCCACGTCGACCTCACGCCGGACGCCGTCCGGCCCCATCTATCGGCCGACGAGGCCCGGCTCTACGAGCTTATCTGGAAACGGTTTGTCGCCAGTCAGATGGCCGATGCGGAAGTGGACGTCACGACCATCACCGTCCAGGCCGGTGACTACGAACTGGAAGCCCGGGGCGAGGTCCTCGTCTACCCGGGTTACCTGCGCCTGTATCAGGAAGAGTTCCCCGAAGCCGAGGAACCCGAGGCCGACGCCGAACGCCTACCCCCTCTGAAGGAAGGCGAGGTCCTGGCCCTTCAAGACCTGGAGGTTCGGCAGAACTTTACCCAGCCCCCGCCCCGCTACACGGAAGCGACCCTCATTCGGGAGCTGGAGCGGCGCGGAATCGGTCGTCCCAGCACGTATGCGACCATCGTCTCCATCATCCAGAATCGGGACTACGTCGTGAAGGACCGTCAGTTCTTCCGCCCGACGGCCCTCGGCCGGCTCGTCTGCGAGCTCCTGGAGACGTTTTTCCCGGACATGATGGACTACGACTACACGGCCCGCATGGAAGCTTCCCTGGACGAGGTCGAGCAGGGTAAGAAACGACGGCAAGAAATCTTGCAGGCCTTCTATCAGGTCCTCCTCCGCCAGCTTCGGCAAGCCCAGAAAGATATGCCCTCGTATAAGCAGGGCGTCGAGACCCCGACACCGTGCCCGGCCTGCGGGGAAGGCCGACTGATTCTGCGGTGGAGCCGGAACGGCGGCTTTCTCTACTGTAGCCGCCAGGCCGAGGGTTGTACCTACAAGGCCGATTACGAGGCGGCCCTTCAAGCCCCTGGGGTCTCGACGGAGTCCGAAACCTGTCCCCTCTGTAGCCGGCCGATGACCTTGCGGAGGAACCGCCGGGAGACCGTCCTGGAGTGCCCGGACGGCCACGTCCGAGCCGTCCACGGTACGCCTTGGCCCGCTATCCGGACCGACCGGACATGCTCAGCCGGCCATGCGCCCATCGTACTCCGATCGGGTCCCTACGGGTATTACTACCGGTGCACCGAGCCCGACTGCAAGGCAACGGCACCCCTGTACGCCGACGTCCCCTGCCTGGCCGAGGACTGCCCCGGCGAGATGGTCGCCCGTTGGGCCCGGCCGGGCAAGCGACGCCGCCTGTTCTACGGATGTAGCCGCTATCCAGCCTGTAACTTTACGTTTTCCGGGACGATCGTCCGGAAGGCTTGTCCGGCGTGCCACGCGCCCTATCAGGTCCGATTCGGCCGTCGGACTGTCTGTGTGCGGCCGACCTGCACCCGGAAGGCTCGCCCGGCGACCCCGAAGGCCACGGTCCGGCAAAAGTGACGAGTAACGGGTGGCAGCAGTGTCCAAATGATCCCGGATCACGCCCTACTGTTGTATAAAGCACCGTCATAGACCCGGCGGCAATCGCCGCGTATTATAGGTAGGAGTTACGCAGTTGAAACGGAATCGACTCTGCGCCATTGGTGGGGCCAGATAGGAGAGATGAGTAACGAGTGACGAGTAACGAGTAATAAATCATTGCCGAATTGCCGTATGGCCGCATGGCCCTACTGCCGGATTGCCGTGAAACAGCCCTGCCCACTGCGTAAGCCCTAAACTCATTGCCCTATTGCCGTATGGCCGGATTTCTGAATGGCCGTACTGCCGTGAAATAATCCTGCCAACTGCGTAAGTCCTATCCTAATAGGATTGGTCGAGACGCGCGGAGGTGGGGATGGGCGTGCAGGTCGTGGACGAACGGAAGGAGCCGCTTCGGGAGTCGTATGTCGTCCGTCTGGGGGGCTGGACCCTGGAGCGCTACCTCCGGGAGGCCCCCGAGGACCAAATCTGGGAGTTCGTCCGGGGGGAGGTCGTCATGCACTCGCCCGCCTCGGCAGAACACCAGCGGCTGGTCATGTTTCTTGGCCGACTTTTGGGAGGATATTGTGAAGCCAAGGGCTGGGGAGAGGTCCTGATGGGGCCGGCGGCAGTCCGGGTCCTGCCCGATGTCGTCCGGGAGCCGGACGTGTTCGTCGTGGCCCCCGAGGACGTCCCCCGGGTCCGGGGCGTCCCCTTGGAAGTCCGGCCCGCCTTGGTCATCGAGGTGACCAGTCCCTCGACCCGTACGATGGACCTGGGGGAGAAGGCGGGGGACTATGCGGCGGCGGGGATTCCCGAGTACTGGGTCGTGGACGCCGAGGCGGGGGTCCTGTGGGTCCACCGGTGGGCGGGCGGGGCCTATCGAGTCGAGGGGTTCCGGGAGGGTCGGGTCGAGAGTCAGGCCGTCCCGGGGTTCTGGCTGGAGGTGGGGTGGCTGTTTCAGGAGCCCCGGCCCCGGGTGGCCGACTGCCTCCGGGCCCTGACGGCGTGAGGTGGGGATGGGCGTGCAGGTCGTGGACGAACGGAAGGAGCCGCTTCGGGAGTCGTATGTCGTCCGTCTGGGGGGCTGGACCCTGGAGCGCTACCTCCGGGAGGCCCCCGAGGACCAAATCTGGGAGTTCGTCCGGGGGGAGGTCGTCATGCACTCGCCCGCCTCGGCAGAACACCAGCGGCTGGTCATGTTTCTTGGCCGACTTTTGGGAGGATATTGTGAAGCCAAGGGCTGGGGAGAGGTCCTGATGGGGCCGGCGGCAGTCCGGGTCCTGCCCGATGTCGTCCGGGAGCCGGACGTGTTCGTCGTGGCCCCCGAGGACGTCCCCCGGGTCCGGGGCGTCCCCTTGGAAGTCCGGCCCGCCTTGGTCATCGAGGTGACCAGTCCCTCGACCCGTACGATGGACCTGGGGGAGAAGGCGGGGGACTATGCGGCGGCGGGGATTCCCGAGTACTGGGTCGTGGACGCCGAGGCGGGGGTCCTGTGGGTCCACCGGTGGGCGGGCGGGGCCTATCGAGTCGAGGGGTTCCGGGAGGGTCGGGTCGAGAGTCAGGCCGTCCCGGGGTTCTGGCTGGAGGTGGGGTGGCTGTTTCAGGAGCCCCGGCCCCGGGTGGCCGACTGCCTCCGGGCCCTGACG
>Ga0197143_1000095_pt1 | contig 96498 bp, 92 predicted proteins | sample GBS70_MetaG_FD_148603 | JGI IMG/M metagenome (GOLD analysis project Ga0197143, IMG submission 148603) | Sediment microbial communities from Great Boiling Springs, Gerlach, Nevada, United States - GBS 70_MetaG | ecosystem: Environmental > Aquatic > Thermal springs > Hot (42-90C) > Sediment... | reverse complement strand
ATACAAGATTTGGGGAGGGAGGGGTATAGGAAATATGGGGTGCCAGTATCTGGAGCATTGGATAAAGAATCATTCATAATTGCAAATATGATCGTTGGAAACGACGTCAATGATGCATGTATAGAAATATTTCAAAGTAGCTTTGAAGCTACAGCTTTACAAGACATTATAATCTCGATATGTGGAGCTAGAGTTTATGGGGAAATAGATGGAGAACCCATAGAGAATTGTAGAGCAATACCAGTTAGGAAGGGTTGCAAAATCACAGTTAATGGATTGAAGGATGGTATGGTTGCATATATGGCAGTAGCGGGAGGAATAAATGAACCAATAATTCTTGGAAGCAGATCACATTACACTACAGCTGGAATTGGCAGAAGTTTATGTGAAAACTCAATAATAACAATTGCGAAGAATAGGTTTAATGAGTTAATAGATGTATGTCCATCCATGAATATCGATTGGAAAAGAGAGATTAGATATGAATTTAGGGTGATAATTGGACCTCATACTAAATATTTCACAGAAGATATGATAAATGAATTCTTAAATATGAAGTTCACGGTGACAAGCAACTTGAATAGGATGGGATATAGATTGGAAAAGGAGGAGGGAGCTAAACTTAAAGGTGTTGGAAGACTTTTAAGCTGTGGAACAATTCCCGGAGCCATACAAGTTCCAGGAGATGGAAACCCAATAGTTTTAATGGCAGATGCACAGACCACTGGAGGATACGCCATAATTGGAAAGATTATTTCACCAGACTTATACGCATTCTCACAAGTTGAACCAGGGAGGAAAGTGAATTTCAAACAGATTAGCTTAAGCGAAGCGCTGAAGATACTGGATGAAAGAATGAAGATGTATGATTATTTGAGAAAGAAAATACAGGAGAGTATGCAAGAATTTAAGGGGAAATATAGGCATTGGATTGTGAAGTTTCAAGGAAAGGTATATGATTGTTGGATTAAGACGTGAAGCATCCCCTTTCTATGTGGAATAGATTTACTTCCTACTTCTCAAATTCATTAGTATTTCCTTCGCTTTATCAATTCTTATCGTTTGAAGTCTAACCATCTCAGAAGCCACCTTATCTATCTCATCACCAACAGCTCCAGCCATTATAGCTATGTTCCTAGCATGAAGCTTCATGTGACCACGCTGAATACCTTCTGATGCGAGAGCTCTTAAAGCTGCGAAATTCTGTGCAAGACCAACAGCACCCATAATTTCAGCAAGCTCAGATGCTGATTTAACACCTAAAATCTTTAGCGATATCTTTGCCAATGGATTACTTCTAGTAGCTCCACCCACTATTCCAACAGCCATTGGCATTTCTAACCAACCAATTAAATCTCCATTCTCATCCATTTCCCAGACTGATAACGGCTTATATATACCACTCCTACAAGCATATGCGTGTGCTCCAGCCTCCAAAGCTCTAGTATCATTACCAGTTGCAAGGGCTACAGCCACTATACCATTCATAATACCCTTATTATGAGTTGCAGCTCTATATGGATCTGAAGCTGCAAAATGATATGCATAGATTATGCCTTCAACCAAGTCTTCGCCAATAACATCCTTTGGGATTCTGCAATAAGCTCTAACTATACGTCTATCAGCCAAATTGGATATTATCCTCAGATATACTTTGCCACCAGTAATCTTTTCAATATATGGAGCTACAGCTTCAGCCATAGTGTTAACGGCATTGGCACCCATAGCATCCCTAACATCCACCAATAAGTGAACTATTACCATTGGACCTATGGGGGACTGTATGATTCTGACCTCCAAATCCTTTGCGCCACCACCAAGACCCACTAAAATTGGATCCTTCTCATTGGCTAATTTTAGAATTTCATCCTTACGTGACAATATTTGAAACATAGCCTTATATGGAGATACCACATTAACCAACTGGATTTGACCAATCATTATTGGTTGAGTACTACTTGTAAATATCCCACCACCATCACGCATAATCCTCGCAGCATTACTTGCAGCTGCAACCACAGATGGCTCCTCAATTACCATTGGTATAATGTAATCTCTACCATTAATTAGGAAGTTCACTGCAATTCCAAATGGAAGCTCAAAGGTTCCAATAACATTCTCAATCATCTTATCAGCCAAATCCACAGACAATCTACCACACTTAGAGATCAAAGCAACCTCATCATCAGTCAAATCAGCGAAATCCTTAACAAACTGTAACCTCTCACTAATAGACATCTTATAGAAACCTGGAACTCTTGAACTTTTAACCAAAATCAACACCCCATAGAAGGTATGAAGACTTATAGCATTAAAGGTTTTCCAAAAGGAAAATAGCATTAAATACTGAAGAACAATACTATATGAGATGAGGGTTAGAGGTATGGAGATAGCCGTATGCATAAAACAAGCATTAGATGTATCTCAACTAAAAATGGATCCAAAAACCCTTGAACCATTAATACATGTAACACCAATGAAAATGAGCGATATAGATAGAAATGCATTAGAAGAAGCTCTAAGAATAAGAGAGAAACACGGTGGAAAAGTAACTGCAATAAGTGTTGGAGGAGATAAAGCTAAGGAAGTTTTAAGGGAAGCTATAGCCATGGGTGCAGACGACGCCATACACATATTAAACGATATTGGCGAAGTCGATGAACATGTAATTTCAGAAGCGCTAGCTGAAATTTTGAAGATGAAAGGACCATTCCAAATAATACTTTGCGGTGAAATGTCCATAGACAAATATACAGCACAAGTAGGGGTTAGAGTTGCTGAGAAACTTGGAATACCATGCATAACATATGCTAGGAGCATAAGTATAGAGGGGGAAGAAGTTATAGCTGAGAGAGATCTGGAAGATAGAATTGAAATGGTCAAAGCTAAAATGCCAACACTAATAACGGTGACTAGAGAAATAAACACACCAAGACTACCACAATTAATAGCCATACTGAGAGCCGCAAAGAAACCCATAGAAACATTAAATCTAAGCCAATTAAAAGTAGACCTTAAATCAAAACTTAAGACTTTAAGTGTAAAGGGAATTGAAGTTAAGAGGAAAGGGGTATTAATAAAAGATCTTCCAGTAGATAAAGCTGTGGACGAGTTACTTAACAACCTAATTAGAGAGGGAGTTATAAAGAGGTGAAGAATATGCATGTAACAATATTCTCAGAAAACCCTGAAGCACTAATAGAAATATCCACAAAACTAAGGGAAACCTTACCAAGCAATCTAAAAATATATGGAATAACAAAAGTTGAAGTAAGAAGCCCAGGAGATTACGGTATAGACAAACTACACATAATAAAGGATTTAAGGAACATTTATGAAGCTGAGGCAATCATAGAAAAGGTCGCCAAAGAATCATATTCAAAACTGATAATCCTCGAATCAAACAAGAATAATAGGGAGATAGCTGCAAGAATAGCTGCAAAACTTAATGCAGGATACATAGCAGACTGCATAGATTTAAAATTAGATGCCGATGGAAGTATAATAGCTAGTAGGATGATTTACGCTTCTAAAGCCATTGAAACCATAAAATCAATATCAGATGTAACAGTCATGACTATGCCTAGAAGAATCACAGAACCTAAAGCCCAATGGAAAGTGGGATGTGAAATAGTCTATGAAGACCCACCTAAAGTCGAAGCTAAAACGACAATAATTGATGTAAAAAGGAAGGAACTAAGTGCAATACCACTAGAAGCTGCTGAAGTCATAGTGTCTGTGGGTAGAGGATTTAAGAGAAAGGAAGATTGCAAAATGGCTGAAGAACTAGCGAAAATACTTGGTGGAGTTACAGCATGTAGTAGACCAATAGCAGCAGATTTAAAATGGTTTAACGAGTGGATCGGACTTTCTGGACATAAAGTCAGCCCAAAACTATATATCGCAATTGGAATTTCAGGTGCAATACAACATTTAGCTGGAATACAGGGAGCAAAAATAGTTGTTGCAATAAATAAGGATGCTGAAGCACCAATGATAAAATCCGCTGATTACGGCGTAGTTGCAGACCTCTACGAATTTATACCAAAACTCATAGAGAAACTTAAAAGTACCAGTACAAAGTAATCCAAAACCTTTTTTAAATATTTCATGAAATACTGGATTCATGGTTGAGTATAATGGTGAAGGTTGGAGTCTACATATGTCATTGTGGCAAGAATATTGCTGGTGTAATTGATATCAAGAAGGTTTTAGAGGAAGTTAAAAAATTGAATGAAGTTTCCATAACTAGAGATTACATGTTCATGTGTTCTAGGACAGGCCAGCAATTGATAATTGATGATATAAAAGCTGGAATCGTTGATAGAGTTGTTGTAGCAGCATGTTCACCAACAATGCATGAAGAAACTTTCATGAGAGCATTAGAAGAAGCGGGACTTAATAGATTCCTTTTTGAAATGGCGAATATTAGGGAGCAATGCTCATGGGTTCACTATAATGACCCAGAAGCCGCAACCGAGAAGGCAATAGACATAGTAAAGGCAGCCGTGAAGAGAGTTTCAAAGTATGAGCCATTTGAGAGAGGGAGACTACCAGTAGTGAAGAGGGCTTTAATTATAGGTGGGGGAATAGCTGGAATTAGAGCTGCACTAGACATAGCTGATGCAGGTATAGAAGTGTATTTAGTAGAGAAATCTCCATCCATAGGGGGTAAAATGGCACAACTGGATAAAACATTCCCAACATTGGACTGCTCCTTATGCATACTCACACCATTAATGAATGAAGTTTCAAAACATAGAAACATAAAATTACTAACAAACTCAGAAGTTGTTGATGTAAAGGGGCGTGTTGGATCATTCCAAGTGAAAATCAAGAGGAAAGCAAGATATGTTGATGTTGAAAAATGTGTTGCATGTGGAATGTGTAGTGAGAAGTGCCCGGTAAGTGGAATACCAGATGATTACAATTGCGGTTTAAGTAGTAGGAGGGCAATATATAAGCCATATCCCCAAGCAATACCGAACGCTTACGTGATAGATCCAGAACACTGTTTAAAAGTAACTAGAGGAATATGTGGAGTATGTGAAAAGATCTGCCCAGCTAAAGCTATAGATTTCAATGATAAAGATACGGAGATAGATGTAGAGGTTGGAGTAATAATAATTGCAATTGGATATGAACTTATGAATCCAAGGGAAATAACGGAGTATGGTTATGGGAAGTTTAAGGACGTAGTAACTGGATTAGAATTTGAGAGGATATGCTCAGCTGAAGGGCCAACGAAGGGAAAGATAATTAAGTTAAGTGATGGAAAGGAGCCTAAGGAAATAGCAATAATACTATGTGCAGGATCTAGAGACGAGAGACATCTACCATACTGCTGCAACATAGGATGCATGGCTGGACTAAAACATGCATACTACATAGCATCATCAAATCCTGAAATAAAGACATACATATTCTACACGGACATAAGGACATATGGTAAGGGGTATGAAGAATTCTACAAGAGGATTAGGGAGATGAACAATGTATACTTCATTAGAGGGAAGCCTATGGAAGTTAGATTTGAAGAAGGGAAGCTAACATTTGAGGTTTTCGACATGAATGTAAATGAATTATACAAGTTTAGAGTCGACATGATTATACTTGAAACTGGACTCATACCCAACCCATCCTCCATAGATCTTGCATCTAAATTGAAAATTCCAAGGAGTGCTGATGGATTCCTATTAGAAGCGCATCCAAAGTTAAGACCTGTAAATGCACCATCACGTGGAATATATATATGTGGATGTGTACAGGGATTGAAGGATATACCCTCAAGCATAGCTCAAGCATCAGCAGCAGCTACCGAAGCAATAAAATTATTAATTAAAGGTGAAGTTGAAGCCGAACCATATATTGTGGAGATTGATGAAAGTAAATGTAGTGGATGCAGAATATGTTTATCAGTATGCCCATACAAAGCAATAAAAATTAATGCTGAAAAGAAGGTGGCTGAAATTAATATTGGAGCATGCATGGGATGTGGGATATGTGCATCTGCATGCCCATCAAAAGCCATAAAGCAGAGAAAATTCACAGATGAATCAATAATTGCAGCAATAGATGCCATACTAACCAAATAAGGAAAACTAAATTCCAAGTTTACAAGTAAGCACATTAACTGGAGACTTATTTAGGTTGAGAGCAACTTCCCTCGGACTTAAACCGATAGCCAACCCAAGCAACTGTGTATAGTATAGTACTGGAACATCCCCTTTAAACCCTGAAACTTTACATGCCTCCTCATAATTCTTATCCATCATAATACCACCATGAGGACATGATATCACAATACCATCAGTTTTTGATGCAAGTTTAATTCTATTGCCAGCCAACGTCAACCCTGTACTAGTATTCGTATTATATATTGCCCATCCACAACAATCTAAGCATAACTCAGCGTCAGCTCCAAGAACTTTAACAAGATCCATAAGCATACGTGGTTCATGAGAATCATCTGGGCGGCCAATATCATTTGGCCTAAAATATAGACATCCCGGGTGCACCGAGAATTTGAAGCCCTTGAACTCCCTCTTAACACTACTTCTCAACATCTCAAACCCAATATCTTCACATAAAAGTTGAATTATGTGCTTGAATTTCAAATCACCCTTATACCTCAACCCCTCTCTTGCAAGTAAATCGTTAACCCAAGACATTAAAGCTTCATTATTATTGAGGAGCTTCTTCACATATGATAATGATGCATGACACCAATTGCATAGTAATATGCATGGTTTACCATAACTCTCCATAACAGACATCAATCGTGCTGACAAGTATACCCAACCATAAGAGTTAATACTTCTAAGTGGCAGACCGCAACAATTAACATTCTCAGCATAACTGAAATCCACATTTAGACTCTTTAAGACATTTACAACTGAAAGCTCATATTGATACTGATCAGTGGAGCTTAAACATCCTGGGTAAAGTATATACTCCAATGCTATGCACCCCTCTGAAATGCATCCATACAATTAGCTTGAAATGTATCCATATCCTTTGGACCATTAAGTTGTGATAAACCTAGCTTCAAACGATCATATGTTAAGCTATCGGAACCTACAATTTCAATAGCATCCTGTATAAAGCCATACTCCAAAACTTTTGAAAGCATACTCGTATATGTATCCGGGACACTACCACCCCCAATTATACTAATATTCCTAAGTACAATGAATACCTCAGATGGGTTAACCTTCTGTGGACATGCATCTCTACACTTCTGACATTGAGTACAAGCCCATATCACATCAGATTTCAAAAGTTCAGGTACTAAGCCAAGCCTAACCATATCCACAACTTTATGCGGGAAATTCTCCATTAAAACCATAACAGTGCAACCACTAGTACACTTACCACACTGTAAACATGCAAATACATTTACATTTGAAGGGAAATAGTTAAGTCTCCTAACAAGTTCAACACTAGCCTTCTCAGATAAAACAGTAACATCAGCCCACAAGTCAGATTACGCCCAAAACTAGTTTTATGAAGGGTATATTTAAGGTTGATTGCCAGCTAAGTCCAAGCTAATGGATCTACAAACCCAAGTAGATAGGCTATGAAATATGCAAACATATTAATCATCAATAGTAAACTTGTAATACCTCCAATATCCAATTTACCCCTAAGAAGAGTGTACCCATACAATGGCACTTCCACCACCAAATTGGAACCCATATATAGCGCTATGAATAAACCTAGATATCCCAGTAAACTTGAAAAGTATAGGTAAAGCAGAACATACCTAAAATATGTAGACACAATATTCATAACTATAAATAGAAAACCGGAAGACGCAAAAGATATTATCAGAACGCCGATTATGAATTTAAAGTTTCTTGCAAGTTTCCCAAGGAAGAATTGTAAAGAAAGCTCTTTAACAATTAAATTTAATACGAATATGTACAGAAACTTATACAGTAAACCAAGAGTTTCCAAATCAGATCACAAATATATGTTTTTAAACATGAATATGAAGTTTATGTTTAAAGTTGGAAAGCTATGAAACCATCACCATCCCATAATGGTATTACATCAAAAACGTCTACAGCACCACAATATTCGACATCTCGATGAAATCCCAATTTAATCAAATTCCTACCGGAAGACGTCAATTTTAGGAACGGGGAAAAATCGTTTGTGGGAGGCTTATCTATAAAACCTAAAATCATATCACGTAAAACTTCAGCATACAATAAATCCTCAGAACATGGAGATCCATATCTACCAGCACAGACTAAAACAACATCTAAACCAAATTTTGATGATAGATACTTAATGTAATTACATACTGAAGAAATGTTTAGGAAACATGCTAAAACCATGTTTTTGGCATCTCTGAGAGAATCAACAATCCTAGCACAATTACTACTTGTAAAAGATATGTACTTACCAGAAACAGATTCAGGGGAAAACTCCAGTGGAGAATTACCTAAATGAAACCCTTCAATCTTCAAACCACCACGCTCACCAGCCAAAATGCAATTTGACATTTTCCTATGAAATTCAATGGCATCTTCAACCTCCCTAAAAACATAAACCTTCAAAGCACCGTTAGCCAAAGCTGTAGTTATAGTTGAGGATGCTCTTAAAACATCAATTACACAACTACAACCCTGTCTCTAACCGAAATACTGGGATGATCGCCAATACCAAAACATATTTCAACCTTAACCATACGATAAACTACTAAACTACAAAGTCTAATATAATACTTTTTACCCAAAAAAAGGTGGTATTTTTGTTTTTATGGCCATGGAATTATCTTAAACACTCGTAGTAGGTACTCAACTCTCCCTGCAAGCATCGTCATTCTGAATTGGACGGTATTACCATAGTATGCTCCAAGACCAACCAGCAGTATGTATCTGCCAAGTTTTGTTGGATAGAAGTACCATCCAGTATGTTCAACCGTGAAGGTGAAATATGATATTATTAGAAGGGTTCCAAGACATATCCATGCAAAGTTGAACCAACTCAATGCAGTTGCAGTTGCACCAGGAGGAGTTATTGACCCCCTGATTTGACCTATTATATTTGCTGTAAGTGCACCTCTAATCGTGACCCCGAAACCTAAACCCATCAGAAACGCTACAGGATACCTACTTATCCACCTAACACTCTTAAATGGCAATGTGAGAAGCATTAATCCCAGTATTACACCTATAATGTATATGTATTCTCCACTAGCTATACGCAGTATTATCTGCTTATAGATCTGCGTTGTTGAAATAGCTAACGAAACTGCAAAGGAGCTTCCAACATACAGATACTCGGCAAACCTGTAAACCCTAGTCTCCTTGTAAAGGATGTAGCTGTATATTGCCAGTGTGAGGAAGGCTCCAACCCAAGCTCCAATTATCCCATCAATAGTTGAGGGATATGGCATCACCTTACACCTCCCTTACGTCTAGTCATGAAGTAACTTATATTGGCGAAGATTATTGCTATTATCACCAATAAGTGCGATATGTTTAATGCATCTAAGCTTATCGTCGCTTCACCAAACTCGCCAATAAGCTTCTCATACTCAGCTGCACCTCTAATACCCTTAAGGGCACCCACAGCTAAACCTGCCTGATAGTATGGTATGAACGTTGAATAGTTCATGGCTATACCAATCTCAGCCACAGCAGTCCCATATCTCATTCTCCACTGCCTAACATAGTAATCTCCATAATCACCAGTCGTTGAATCAACTACAAGCTTAATATCCCTAGCTGAATTCACATTCTTCATTAGAGGTATTTCATCTATTGGAGTACCATACTTGTCAGTCCTGAGTACATTACGTATATTATCAGCTAATTGCGCTACCGTCGTTTCGCCACCAGCAATGTATCCAAAGTAAACCCAGTCAACACCATACTTGTAGTCTCCAGGCCCTGCAGGCTGACCTGGACCCTTAAGCTGTGGAATCCTCGCCATAACGGCTTCCATAGTTAAATCACAGTCAGTATAACCAACACACCAGTAAATTATTTTTACACCACGTTGTACAAGATGCTTAGATACAGCAACAAACCCAGGTAGACATTCAGACCATGCGGAAACACCAAACTCTATTGACATTACAACCACATCATTAGGTCCAAGAGTGTTAATGTAATTATATAATGCATAACTGGTTTCAGCTATGGATACTGGTAAACCTAGAGGTTTAATGTATGGTAGAGCCAAAGATATAAATAGCGCCCAATAAAGAATTCTCCTATCTATGGCCCCCATCTTCTCCCAAATAGTTTGACCTTCACCCATTCCTACCCACCCCCAGCACCAAAAGTGGTAACCCTCTTCTCAGCACCAATAGCAACCCGCAACCCAAAGTATACTATACCAAGTGCAGCTGTAATATTCAGTGCACGCATACCAGGTGTTTGACCAGTCATCTGAAGCCAATCGTTTATAGTGGGAATTTGATTCCATATAACCTCCCCTATAGGTGCATTCCCAAGCATAACAAGACACCCGGCAACAAGTAATATTGTAGCCTCAAGACTTCTCGCTCTGAAAGCCCTATAAGCTGCTGAAAATATGTAGAACCCTGTAGTGGCATAGAGTGCTGCTCCAAGAGGTGTATAAACCCAGTTGAATGGCCAAGTGTATATTGGAGTTTCAATTGAGGGTTTAGCAATCTCTGGAAGTGCTGCAAGAAACGGTATGAGGCATGATAAAAACATCACTATACTAAAGTACCATACCCCGGGAGTTCTACGCTGAATATTGTATATGTGTATTCTAGCAGCTGTTAAGAAGCCTAGCCACACAGCAAAGAAGCTTACGTGAGTGGCGAAGGTCTGGAACCACGTAACCAAGTCTATCACTTGGGGAACATTGAAGAAGTATCCAAATAACGTTAAACCCATAACTACACCTGCAATGAACATAAATATTTCAGGTCTCCTCAAAACTGAACTCATACCCTACTCACCACCTCAGAAAGCTACTTATGTATTTTATTCCAAGAGGCTCAAGTATGAAACCCAATAATAATAGCGCCATCAATACAAATTTTATCCAATCTTCACCGGCAATAGTTGCTATTTGGTATGGATCTTTTGAGAGATATGCGCTTGCAGCATAAATCTCCTCCCCTATCAACACGTAATCACATACTGCAATTATGAATGGTAGCTGATGAGTGTTTGCAGTTCCACCAATAGTCATGGCTCCAACGAAGTTTGCAGCTTCACCAATAACTACAGACTCGTAGTATAGTCCTCCAATCATGAAGAATGCTGCTGGACGTAGACGTTGAAGGTGTCCTAGAATCCCAGTAACCATTGGTGATTGTCCTGGGAAGTAATTCAACATTTTTGGATCGTATTTTTCAGGCTTCCCCTGCTTCAAATATGCAAGTCTAAGCGTTTCATCCATTAATGGTATAGCATCACCCTGAGCAAAATCAACAATCAATGGAACGTCATATCTTGCACATCCCTCAGCCACATAGCTCAAAATGGTTATTGAAGCCACCATCTGGGGCCCCTGCTCAGAAGCAAGGCTCCCAGTAATTCCTGGAGTGTATAGTGCTGGTTTACCCATCTCAGCAGCTCTTCCAATGGCTTCATCTATAGCATCCATTGCTGGTAGACGCCTCATCTTTGGAGGTCTACCCATCTTTGCAAGTCTCAAACCTATGAAGAAGAATACTACTAGCAGTATTAACACCACTAAGCTACTTCCACGCCCTGCAAAAAGTATTTGCTCAAGGTATAGTGTGTTCAACAGTTTATCCCTCCATGGTGTTTTCCAAGTTTTGGAAACGGGCCTATATAATATAGGTGTGGAGGGTTTAAAAAGTTTGTGTAATATTCATAACTAATATCTCTAAAAAATTTGAAAAAGGATTTTGGATTATGGGGGTTTTAAGCCCTCACATATTCGCTTCCAAGAAGATCTCTGGCTATTATGTATTTCATTATGTTTTGAGCTCCCTCAGCTCCTATGGCATATGAGAATGTTCCAAGCCAAGCTCTATACACTGGGCATTCCTTGGTATATGCGAAGGCTCCATACCATTTCATAACCTCTTCAGCTAAATCTGCAACTGCTAATGGTGCCCACATTTTAGCCAAAGCTACTGGAACATTTAAATCTCTTGGATTTACCGTTGGATCTTTCTCCACATAAACTTTGTCTGCAAGTCTTGCAGCCCTATACACAAAGTATCTTGCAGCTTCATACTTGGCGTATAACTCAGCAAATGGGAAGCTTACACCTTGAAATGATGATATATATCTCCCCTCAAAAAGCTTCCTCTGCTTAAACCATTCAGCAGCCCTCTCCAAAAGCCATTTCATGGCACCAACACATGCAGCTGAAACCAGTATCCTAGCCAGGTTAAACCCCTCCATTACATGATAGAAACCTCTATTCTCCTCACCGAGAAGATACTTGGCGTCAAGCTCAAAGTTCTCCAATATAAATCCTCCAGTAGTAAGTCCATGCCTACCAATATCATGATATATTGTTGGATGAAAACCTCCACTCAATACACCATTCCTCTTAGCTAGGAAAGCAAAAGCTGATAGCCCCCTATGACCAGCCCCACCAGTCCTAGCCACCAAGAACCATCCTCCACCCCATGGAAGTTTCTGAACTTCACCAACCCCACTAATATAAGATTTTTCACCATTGAATATGTACTTCGACCCCTCCCTCTTGGCTGTAGTCTTTATGCCAGCAATATCCGACCCTCCGTGAGGCTCCGTTGTCGCTATTCCAAAGAATGCTCTCCCCTTAGCCACTTCCGGTATAACCTCTTGACAAACCTCTTCACTACCAAAAATTTGTAATGCAAAAGGCCAACCATTATTTAAGAGCATATATACAGCAATAGCCACAGCTGGGTCAGCATAGGCCACTTCCTCCGTGGCTATTGTAGCCATAGTGTAAGTTCCATCTTGCCCTCCAAATTTCGAACTACAGGGGATTGCAAATAAGCCTTGCTCAGCCATCTTAGAGTAAAGGTCTAATGGTATGTTCATGGGATCTTTCTCAGCTTCTTCATCAATTTTAACCCATACTGGGACTATATATCTTTCACAAAACTCCTTAACAACTCCCCTAAACATCTCTTCATCCTTACTGAAACTCAAAATAGTGTCTTTTGGATAGTTTATCAATGGAGTACTCAACTTTATCACCAAACAAATTAATGTATTAGTATGTAGATAAGACTATTGGATGTTAAGTTGAGTTTAGAAGGCTACATGAATGTGATAAGAGAGGCTAGAACAATATATGTTTATGGAATACATGAAGATGAAACACCCTACATCATACTACATAGTGACAAAACATTCAAGCCTAGGGTTAAGAGTGAAGGGTTTGTGGCAATACGTACTAAGCCTCCACTAGTAATCATTGAAGTCATGCTTAAACAACATAGGGTTAGAGAGGAATTTAAGATTGCCATACTACCATCAAATAAAGAGATTAAAGAATTCTTAAAAGCCATCGAAAGATCATATAGAATCCTATTAAGCTTAGCATGTAAAGAAGATTTCAGTGAAATCTATAAAACAGTAGCTGAAAGTGGAGTATTAATGGAGAGAGACTATAATGCAGTAACATTTGAAATACCATTAGATGATGTGGAAGAATTGAAACAGTTAATGAGCATAATAGACATAATTGATAAAGAGTTAATACATAAAATTGAGGAAATAATGATAGAGAAGCAATTGAGAGAGATGAACGATCTTGGAATAAAATTCTAGGAGTGATACAAATATGACAAAAATAAATCTAACAGAACTTCTAAAAGAGATTGAAGAAATAAAGAAAGAGCTTTACGAGAAGTATGAAGCTAAGGAGAAAATTTATCTCAAAATTAGGGAAGCTCAAAGACTATGTGGAGAAGCAATATCATTAATACAACAAGAAATGATTGAAGAAGCTAGAATAAGACTCATTTCAGCGGAAAACATTATAGAAGGAGAATTGAGAAATCTAGAAGCCACAGAGGTAATGGATGATTTAAGTGAAGCCTACACCACAATGCTACAAGAATACGTTGAAGCAAAAGCACTACTTGAAGTGGAAGAGGGACATGGTATTCCAAAAGCAAGCAACCTAAAAGTTCCAAGAAAAGCATATGTACTTGGATTAGCAGATTTGATTGGAGAGTTAAAGAGAAGAGCTATAACGAGCCTAATAAAGGGGGATGTGGAAACCGCGAAAAGTAGGATGGATCTAATGAACAAGATATTTCAAGCACTAGAAACACTCGAGTACCCTAGATCGCTAATTCCAGGATTAAGGAAGAAACTTGATGATATGAGGAAGAGCATAGAGGATTTAGAGAGAATAATTGCTACATCAATAATCTCCATGAAAGTCTATGAAGCACTAAGCAATATTTATGACCAGAAATACTTAAAAGCCAGTTAAACCAATTATCAAAGGAAAAGTGGCGTAATCAAAATGATAAGAACCATAATTCTCGGGCAAGGAATGGTTGCAAATTACTTCGCAGTGGGATTAGAAAGGATAAAAACTGGAGAAATACCACCATACGGAGTCCCACTAGCCAATGTAAAATTAAGGAGAAAGATAGAGGAAATAGAAATAGTTGGAGCATATGATGTAGATGCAGAGAAAGTTGGAAAGACTGTGTATGAAGTAGCTAAAAAGTGGATAGGAGAAGTATCCCCAATCCCTGAAAAATTGAAGGAAGTGGAAGTTAGAGAGGGGGTGCATCTAAGAAGCTTAAATGGAGTTTTAAGTGGAGTCTTAGGATTAGAGAGGAAGATGACTTTAAAAGATGCCTTAAATGTTATTATTGACCAATGGAGAGAAATGAACCCAGATGTCATAGTAAATGTTATAACAACAGAAAACGCAAAACCAATAAACAGCATAAATGAACTTGAGGAAAGAATTGACAGAAATGATATTGAAAAGCTAACGGCAACACAAGTATACGCATATGCCACATTAAAGTATAGAGAGGAAACTGGACGTAAAGCAGCATTCATAAATGCCATACCAACACCAGTAGCCAATGATGAAAAGATCGTTGAAATGTATAATAGGAAGGGACTACCATTATTTGGAGATGATGGAGCCACGGGAGCAACACCATTAACTGCAGATTTACTGGAGCACATGGCCACTAGGAATAGGAAAGTGGAGTTCATAGTTCAATTCAACATAGCTGGAAACATAGACTTCCTAGCACTAACACTACCAGAAAGGAATATAATGAAAGAGATAACGAAAGTTAGCATAATAAAAGACATACTTGGATACGATGTTCCACACTACATAAAACCCACAGGATACCTAGAACCCTTAGGAGATAAGAAATTCGTATCCATACACATGGAATACTACACATTCAATAATTTGAAGGATGAAATATACGTTAATGTTAGAATGAATGATAGCCCAGCATTAGCAGGACTACTAGTAGACCTAGTTAGAATTGGGAAGATATGTATAGATAAAGGTATTTGTGGAGCAGTATACCCAGTAAACCTATTCTACATGAAAATGCCTGGACCACCAGGATCCAAATCAACATCAAAGATATTAGCATTCCAAAAACTTAAAGAGTGGCTTAAAGAAATAGATGGATTGGTAGATGAATAGATGATAAAGGTAGGGTTAATTGGGAAGACAAATACTGGGAAGACAACGTTCTTCAATGCAGCAACCTTACTAAGCGAAGAAGTATCAACATACCCATTCACAACAAAGAAACCAAATATAGGAACAGCAACAGTTCAAACAGTCTGCGTATGCAAAGAATTTAAAGTTAAAGATAACCCACAAAACTCTAAATGCATAGAAGGATGGAGATACATACCAATAGAGTTAATAGATCTACCAGGACTAATAAAGGGTGCACATTTAGGTAGAGGGCTTGGAGATCAATTTCTAAGTGTAGCTATGCAATCAGATGCACTACTACACATAGTTGATGCATCTGGAAGCATAGATGCTGAAGGGAGAATATGTCAACCTGGAATTGGAAATCCAATAGCAGATTACTATGAAGTTGAATATGAACTTGTAGAATGGTTTAAGAAGGTTATAGAATCCAATAAGGATAGAGTGGAAAGAGAATACGCAAAGAGGCAATCCATGGTTGAAGCACTATACCAAATATTTTCTGGAATGAAAGTTACAAGGGGAATGATATATTTAAGCTTAGAGAAGACAGGACTCCTAGAAAAGAAAATAGATTCCTGGACAGAAGAAGACTACAATAACTTCTCAATGGAACTTAGAACAATATCAAAACCAACATTAATAGTTGCCAATAAAATGGATTTAGGAATAGCCGAAGAAAATTACAAGAGGATGATCGAAGAATTCGGACAACACCTAGTAGTCCCATGTAGTGCAGAAGCAGAGCTAGCTTTAAGGAGAGCTGAACAGCAAGGGCTAGTGAAATATATACCTGGAATGGAAAACTTTGAAATACTAGATGAATCTAAATTGAATCCAAGACAAAGATGGGCTTTAGGCTACATAAAGCATATGGTGATGGATAAACTATTGAGAACAGGAGTTCAATTGGCATTGAACATAGCAGTATTCAAACTATTGAGAATGAACGTAGTATACCCTGTTGAAGATCCAGAAAAGTTGACAGACAAGAAGGGGAATGTACTTCCAGATGCATTCCTAATGCCAAACAACGCTACACTACTAGACTTAGCAAAAGAGATACATAGCGATTTAGCAAGAGGACTATTATATGGAATAGATGTGAGAACAGGGATAAGACTACCAAAAGACTACATACTAAGAGATAGAGATGTAATAACACTTATATCAACAACTAAAAGAAGATAGTTAACCAAAGGATTAAAAAGTTAAATGATTATTAGGGATTATTGAAATGATTGAATGTTGGGGAGAAAGATGAGGGCAGCAGAGTATATAGTTAAATTCTTAGAGGAAAATGATGTAAAGATAATATACGGTTTACCAGGATACAATATACTAGAGATATATGAAGCTATAAGAAAGAGTAGCTTAGAACATGTACTAGTAAAACATGAACACTCAGCAGCTGTAATGGCAGATGTAACTGGTAGACTGACATTAAAACCAGGAGTATGCTTAGTTACAGCAGGACCCGGAGCATTAAACACAACTACAGGAGTAGCAGCAGCATACACAGCAGCATCACCAATGTTACACTTAACCGGACACTGCTCAAGTAGAGAGAGGGTACAACCATACCATGGAGTTGAAGACTGGCTTTTCCTAGAAAAGATATTTGCAAATATAACAAAATGGAGTAAAACAGTAGATAATGCGGTAGAGCTACCATACTACATGGAGAAAGCATACCAAATTGCCACAAGTGGAAGGAAGGGGCCTGTACATATATCCCTAGCCATGGACATACTAGAAATAGAAATCCAAAAAACATTAAACAAGTATAAAAGCGAATTACTATTTGATGTGGAAAACATAGCTAATAACATAGCTAAAAGGATAATGGAACTAGAAAAACCAATAATAATTGTTGGGAAGGGAGTTCTAAGAGAGAATTCAACCATGGAAATAGAAGAATTAATAGAGAAGACATACACACCAACAATAGCAAGTAGGAGGAGTAGAGATGTAATACCATTCAACAATAAGCTGAATATAGGGTACACCATAATAGTAGGATTTGGAAATGTACTGGAAGATTTAAGGAAATTCCTTGAGGAAGCAGATGGACTAATAACAGTGGGATTAGAAAGAGGGGAGAGGGGATCTAGAGATATCATGGAATTATCAAAAAATAGAAGGATCATACACATATATCAGGAGGACCCACCCTACGGAGAAATAATTGAAAATAATGGTAGAATAACTGAAATAAACACTCCCAATTTGAAACTACTATTAAGAGAATTGATTAAAGAGATTACCGGTTACAGGAGTAAATGGACCAATCTTGAAAACAGAATAGCTGAATTAAAGGAGAAGGTGGAATCAGATTTAAAAGAGCATGCATATAAGTTTTCAGAACAAAAACCCATACACCCAGCATACCTCGTTCAAACATTAAAGGAAATAGTAAAGAACGAAGACACCATATTCACAATAGATGTTGGGGGAAGTTCATCATGGGCTGAACTATACCTAAGACAAAACAAGCCAAACACATTACTAACATCAGACAGATTTGGAAACATGGGATTCACACTACCAGCAGCAATAGCTGCAAATAAAGTAGTACCAGAAGCAAATGTAATTGGGGTCACGGGAGATGGAGGAATGCTGATGACCCTCGGAGAAATAGCCACAGCAGTAGAGCAAAAATCCAATATAAAAATAATCGTTATGAATGATAGGCAATATACAATGATAAAAAACATACAGAGAGGTAGACATGGATATCCACCATTCCAAGTGGATCTACAAACACCAAACTTCGCTGAAGTAGCAAAAAGCTTCGGAGCAAATGGAATTAGAATAGATGATCCAAAAGATCTAAGTGCAATACTAGAAGAAGCTCTAAAGATTAAAGGTCCAACAATAATAGACGTATACACAACAAGTGAATATGAAAGTTATAGGTATAGGTTATAGATAAATTACGGTGAACAAATGAAACACGAGGAAAAACTGAAAAACTTAATATCAAAACTCATAGCAACTCCAAGCACATCCGGACATGAGAAGGAATTAGCTGAAATCATAAGAGATAAGCTCAATGAAATAGGTTTTGATAAAGTTGAGATAGACAATTATGGGAGCGTAATAGCAATTGCCAAAGGGAAAAGCGATCTAAACATACTATTCGAAGGACATTTAGATCACGTTCCACCTGGAAATATTAACTCATGGAAATATCCACCATACAATGCAAAAATTGTGGATGATGAAGTTTATGGTAGAGGAGCCGTAGATATGAAGGGGCCAATAACCTCACTATTAATAGCCATGGAGGAATCCCTGAAAAGGGAATTCGAAATGAATATTCAATTAGCATTCGTAGTTCATGAAGAAACAGTGGAAGGTGAAGCTATAAAGAGGATACTCGAAGAGAGAAGATTAGACAAACCAGAAGTAGCAATACTCATAGAACCAACAAATCTAAATATAGCAATTGGGCATAGGGGGAGAAGCCTAATAAAAGTCAAATTAACTGGGAAAACTGCCCATGCAAGCATGCCAGATTTAGGGGTAAATGCAATAGAAGCAGCTTCAAAATTCATTATAAACTTGAGAGACAAACTAGATACAAATCTCCCAACACACCCAATACTTGGAAAAGCAACTATAACCCCAATAAAAATTAGAAGTCAACCTGAAGGGCTACCCCAACTACCAGATGAAGCAGAAATAATTCTTGATAGAAGAATGATCATAAGTGAAGATGAAAATAGCGTCTTAAAACCACTAACAGAACTAATTAATGAATTAATAAACAGTAGAGAAGCTCTAAATGGATCTGTAGAAATAGTTGAAGAAGAAGTCAATTGCTGGACTGGAGCATCAATGAAAGTAAGAGATTTCTTCCCAGCATGGCTAATGAGCATTGAAAAATTGGAGAGTATAGGGATTAAAGAGCTTATGAAAACTATGAATGCAAAATATGTGATATGGGATTTCAGTACAGATGGAGTTTACATAGCAAACTCCAATATAAAGACATTTGGATTTGGACCTGGAAACTGGAAAATGGCTCATCAACCAAATGAGAAAATAAGTTTAAGGGATATGGATAAAGCAGTGGAGGGATATAAAAAGATTTTAGAAGTTTTAGAAGTAAAACTGGCAAATTAACTATGCTTTAACCTCTTCCTAACCTCCTCTAAAGCTAGATCTACATCTTCAAGTCCAAGTTCCCTCAACTTATCACTCCTCGGTATACCATACTCATCCCATCCAACAGCTTCATAGTACTGCTTCCTCAAATTCTCAACCTCATTCCTATCAGCAGCTTGACCCTTATATGGGCCAGTAGGTAGAGGTTCATAGAATCTCAATGGATTATCATCATGAATCCTTGGATCCCAATAGAAGTCTGGTCCACCCAGCAGTAGAACTGCACGTTGAATATTTAGTATTCTAAGCCCATCACCATAACACCAATCGTGTGGAGTAAGTCTAATTCCAGTAACAGCTTCATAGAATTCCCACATCAACGATGGATTTGGATAGAAATTGAATATGCAAACCACAGCGGAATCACACATTATCCTAACAAGCTCACCACCACTAGAATCTATTGGGAGTCTAGCTACCGAAGTGTGATCTCCACCCTGAACTGAACATGCATAAGCTATGGGTGTTGGATAATCCATCCTACTCCTTATACCATGAGCTCCCACAGCAACACCCTTAACTTGAATAGCATATGGAAGTAGATCCATCCCCTTAATCTCACTAAGCTTTAAAGCAGCTCTATAAGTCCCCTCTGCAAGTATATCCCCAATACCAATCCTATACGCTATCATCTTCGCAAGTTCTCCAAAGGCTTTCGGATTACCCCAACTTAAATCTAAACCTCCAAGATCCTCCTTTGTCAATATTCCACGCTGATATAATTCGGCAGCAAATCCAAGCACATTACCACCATTAATTCCACAGATCCCAAGATCATCAACCACAGATGCAACATAAACATTCTCTTCTGGAGTGAATATCCCCAGATTTGTGCCAACATATGCTTGTAACTCGTAGTCCGGATTATCAGTTAGGGCTCCAGCATAGGGGCCACACTTAACTAATGCAATCTTTAAACATGTCGTTGGACAACCATAATCACCCCAGTAACGCTTAATCCAAACTCTACGCTCAAACTCATCTACACCGAAGCTCCTCTCATCATGCCACTCCTCCTGCCAATTCCTCACAGGTTCAGAGCTCTGCATTGCTCCAACACTATACCCACCAGCACCAGTACCCCACCTACGCATACCATCTCTACGAATACATTCATCGTATGCCTTGTATAGTAGATTATGGAATTTTATTGGGTTATGTATTTCTGGTAATGGTCCTGACCCCTTTATCACTATAGCTTTAAGCTTCTTAGATCCCATAACAGCACCATAACCACCATAACCAGCAGCGTGAGTCCACTTCTCCATCACCACAGCAACCCTAGACAGATTCTCACCAGCAGGACCTATGTACAAAATTGATGGATCTTTCCACTCCCCAAAACGCCTATACTTGTCATTCAAGTAGTCTAGGGCATCCTTTGTTAATTTTACAACGGTATCTTTACCATCTAAACCCCAATACTTTGAAGCATCTCTAATCTCCACTTCATCATCCTTAATCCATAAATATACTGGATCCTTAGATGCACCTTCAATTACAATTGCATCATACCCAGCACACTTCAAATCTATACCGGATTCACCTCCAACAGTGGAGCCTATAATCCCATTGCTTTGTGGAGATTTACCGGATATACATACTCTGCCTCCAGGGTAGAATCCAGTTAAAGGTCCTGTGGCAACTATCAAAAGGTTTTCAGGAGATAATGGGTCAACCTTACTCCACTTACTGCCAAGCCTATCCCAAAGTATCTTAGTTGCAAGACCTCTACCACCAACGTAATGCCTCAGCATATCCTCGTCAGCATCGGTCACATGGATTTTACTTGTACTCAAATTTACCTCCAATATCTTACCACAATAACCTCCAATCATAGGAATCTCCTCCCAAATTCACCATAAAGTCTAATGACAAGTTCATCTGAAATCTCCTTAGGCGTTCTTGCATAAAGCTTTGTCTGCTTACCCAACCCACTCTTCTCCACAATCCACAACACATTATACTTAGCCTTCTGACATATCTCAACACACTTCGGGTATCCTCCACATAGATCACATATAACCACATGATTCTTAGCTGGATGTTTATGGGGGATACGCCCTGGACATGCATCTATACATTTCCCACACATAATGCATTTACCTTCATCAACAATAACTGCCCCGGTACTCTCATTAACAGACAATGCTTTAACTGGACATGCAGCTACACATGGATAATCATCACACTGAGAACAGAAATGTGGAAACTCAACCCCTGGAACAAACTTGAAAACCCTAATCCTAGAAGCTTCAGGCCATATTCTACCTTCATGAGCCAAGCTACACACAACCTCGCAAAGCCTACAACCAGTACAATTGGCAAAATCCCTCATAATCCAAATTTGAGGTCTCACAGCCATAACACACACCAAACACTCATTGAAATATATTAGAACCCATTACAGTATTTAAGGATAAGCATTCACATTAACCAGTATAAACACAACCTTTAATTCCAATTAAAAGGTAAAGTAATAAATTGATGAGCAAAAAAGAACACATATTTGTAATCCATAGACATGAAGCTAAAAGGCTACATTGGGATTTAAGACTTGAAATGGATGGTGTATTGAAGAGCTGGGCTGTTCCAAAGGAGCCTCCAAGAGAAAGAGGGGTAAAAAGATTAGCAATTATGGTTGAAGACCACCCACTAGAATACGCAAACTTCCAAGGGATAATACCAGAAGGGCATTATGGAGCGGGAAAAGTGGAAATATGGGATAAGGGTACATATAAGCCAATAGAAGTCACTGACAAGAAGATAGTATTCCAATTGAATGGGGAGAAACTTAAAGGAGAATACATACTATTAAGGTATGAAAAAAGCGGCGAAAACCACTGGCTCTTCTTCAAGAAATAATGGAAGTGTGAGTGTAATGGAGTTTAAAGATTTAATGGAAACAAATTCTGCAAGTAGAGAATTGAGGGATAAGAGGAGAATACTACTCATAGGATCATGCTTAACATATGAACACCCAGAAATATTGGAGAAATATGTTGAGGGGAGGGCTACATTAAAGGTATGCTTAGAAAGAGAACACTTCAACATGACATGTCTAAAACTTGCCTCAATAATAGCAAGAGTACCAATAGAAGAAATAGTGATACTAACAGTAGATGGTTCACCACATTGCATACAATTACACTTCATGATAGATGAAGTTGAAAAGATAACTGGGAAAAAGCTTAACGTAAAACACATAGTGATATACAAGGGGGAAGACGTAGAAATTGATAGGAAAACAGTTAAGAAAGCTAGATACCTATCGAAATTCTCAGGAGATTTAGATGACGATACTAGTATACAATGTTGAAAAGGGGAGGATTAGGAAAGCAACATTAAAGGATTACGTGGAAATAGTAAAGGCATTTATGCAATTAATCCCAGAGGGGATGGTATCAACATATGGAAGCATAGCTAAAACTCTAAAAATAAACCCGAAACTAGTTGGGAAAATTGTTAAAATGAATGATGAGCCAATAATTTACCCATGTCATAGAATCATAAAGAATAATGGATGTTTTGGTGGATACAGTGGACCTGGAGGAACTTTATTTAAAAGGAAGTTACTAGAATTTGAAGGTGTAAAAATATCAAAAAATGGTAAAGTATTATTTGAATGCATTTCAGAAATCATGGATTTAATACGCTAGTATTCAGATAATTTCAGCCCCTTCTCCTTTAAAGCTGCATGAGCAGCTGCAAGTCTAGCTACAAGTATACGGTATGGGGAAGCACTAACATAATCTAAGCCAATCTTATGGCAGAATTCTATGCTCTTCGGGTCTCCTCCATGCTCACCGCAAATTCCTATCTCAATATCTTTCCTAACCCTCCTAGCCTCTTCAACACACATCTTCATAAGCTTACCAACCCCCTTAACATCAATAGTCTCAAATGGATTAAATTCCAATATTCCGAGCTCAAGATATTTTGGCAAGAATTTTGCTTCAGCATCATCTCTACTAAAGGTGTATACTGCTTGTGTAAGATCATTAGTTCCAAAACTGAAGAATTCCGCTACACGGGCAATTTCATCAGCAGTTAAACATGCACGTACAACTTCTATCATAGTCCCATACTTGTATGGAACTTTAATTCCATATTTAGATTCAACATCCCTATGAGCTACATCTACAGCATGCTCCTTAACGTAAATGAGCTCCTTAACATCGCTAACTTGTGGTATCATTACTGAAACCTTAATATCATATCCATCCTTAATTAGCTCTGCAACAGCTTCAAATATTGCCTTAGCTTGAGCCATGTAAATCTCTGGATAAACAACTCCAACTCTAACCCCCCTATGACCCATCATTGGATTAGCCTCCGTTAACATTGAAACCCTCTTAAGAAGCTTCTCCTTCTCAGCAGCCTCCTCAAACTTCCCCTCCAACTTTAAATTCATAATTTCAGACATGAGTTCAGACTCCTTTGGAAGGAATTCATGTAGTGGGGGATCAAACAATCTTATTATTACTGGGAGACCATTCATAACCTTAAGGATTTCAATGAAATCCTTCTTTAAAAGTGGAATTAGCTTCTCAAGATTCCTCCTCCTATCATCAGCATCTGAAGATAAGATCACACTTCTAAAGACTTCAAGTCTATCTAGAGCTCTAAACATCCTCTCAGTTCTCAATAAACCTATACCCTCAGCTCCAAACTTCCTAGCTATCTCAGCATCTTCAGGTATATCTGCATTGGCTCTAACTCCAAGTCTCCTAAACTCATCAGCCCATGAAAGAAGCTCCTCCAATTCAAGTGGGATTCTAGGTTCAACTGTTGGAACAATACCCAAATATACATTACCAGAGAATCCATCAATAGTTATGTATTCACCTTCCCTAACAACAATATCTTTACCCTTAACTCTGAAAAGCTTATTATCATAATCTATAACTATATCTTCACATCCAACTACACATGGTCTCCCAATAGCTCTAGCAACCACAGCTGCATGGCTGGTCATACCACCCCTACTCGTCAATATCCCCACTGAAGCATACATTCCATGAACATCATCAGGCTTAGTTTCCTCTCTAACCAATATAACCCTCTTACCCTGCTTACTCCATTCCACAGCTTCATCAGCAGTGAAAACCACCATTCCAGAAACAGCTCCTGGAGATGATGGAAGCCCTGAGGCTATAGGTGAAACTTTAACTGAAGTATCTATTCTTGGGTACAATAATTGTATAACGTGATTAGGTGAAACTCTTAGCAAAGCCTCTTCCTTTGTTAGAATACCCTCCTTAACCATATCCACAACTGTTTTAACTCTAGCTATCGGTCCAAGCTTACCATTCCTAGTCTGTAGGAAGTATATCTTTCCACGCTCCACAGTAAACTCTATGTCTTGAACCTCCTTCTTAATACGCTCCAAAAGTTTTGCTCCAGCGTACAATTCCTCATAGAGTTTTGGATTTATCCTTTTAAGTTCACTAATAGGTCTAGGAGTTCTAATACCTGCAACCACATCCTCACCCTGAGCGGTTTCAAGAAACTCACCATACAACTCATTCTCACCGGTAGCAGGATTCCTCGAGAAAACAACACCTGTACCAGAAGTTTCACCTATATTACCAAAAACCATTGCAACAATGCAAACTGCAGTTCCATCAGCTATATCAGGAGTTATATTATGAGCTTTCCTATAAAATACTGCTCTCGGAGAATTCCAAGATTTAAATACAGCCTTTATTGCAAGCTCCAATTGCCTCCATGGATCTTCAATTAACTCACCATACTCCCGTTTAATAATCTCCTTAAACTTCTCAACAACCTCCTTAAGCCCTTCAACATCAAGTTCAGCATCAGTTTTAGCATCATACTTACGTTTAACCTCCTCAAAAACTTCATTGAAAAGCTTCTCATCGATTCCAAGTACAATTCTCCCAAACATTTGCAGAAATCTCCTATAAGCATCATATGCAGCACGTTCATCCCTCATCTGCTTAGCTAAACCCTTAACAATAACATCATTAATTCCGAGATTCAAAACAGTATCCATCATTCCAGGCATTGAGACAGGTGCACCAGACCTAACAGAAACCAGCAATGGATTCTCAGGATCTCCAAACTTCTTCCCAGTCTTCTCTTCAATATACTTCATTTTCACCCTAACTTCATCCATCAAACCATCAGGAAGCTTTTCTCCAGCTTCATAAAACATCCTGCAAACTTCAGTGGTTATTATTATGCCTGGGGGGACTGGTAACCCTTGTTGCATCATTAGACAGAGACCTGCACCTTTACCCCCTAACAATTTAACATTATCTGGATCTGCTTCATCGAATGTATAAACCATTTGATGTGCTTTCATACCAATCAAACCCATCACACTAGGTTACAACTACTAATGTTAAAACACCATTAAAAATTTATTGTTGATATTAAAGCTTGAATTAGAAAACTTAAATATTATCTTAAAGCTAAATATTCACTGACAGTTATGACAGGCGTAAAGAAGTGGACAAGTGCATCGCTGGGAATAACCATCGAGATAGACCACGATAAATGCACTGGGGAAGGGGAATGTATCAGAGTATGTCCAACATCAGTATACAAGCTAGAGAATGGAAAATCTGTAGTGGAAAACATAGATAACTGCATACAGTGCTGTGCATGTGTAGTAGCATGCCCCCGTGGAGCAATAAAGCACAGCTCATGTGGTTAAAAGTATACCCAAAATAAAACTAATTTTTTCTATTCACAAATTCAATGTAAAGAATACGTTTTATAATAAGGGTGTACATTGAAATTCAATGCAAAAATGAATAAAACACACAAAGTATACAAAAAGATTAAATTAACCCCATATCCAATCTATATTTTTAATGGGAGTTGAATATAGAGAATGGAGACAATACGTGGATGGGTTTTAAAGAAGAGAGAACATGGAAACATAATATTCATAGATTTAAGAAATAGAGATGGAGTAACTCAATGCGTAATTAGAAGAGAGAACGTGAGCAATGAAGACTGGAGTAAAGCTGAAGAGTTAACTCAAGAATCAAGCATAATACTTAGAGGGGGATGGAGACTTGAAGATAGAGCTCCAAGAGGTAGAGAATTCGTAGTTAATGGAATAGAAATAGTACACTTAGCGGAAACACCATACCCACTTGGTAAAAAGGAGCATTCCCCAGAAACTTTAATGGAAAAGAGACATCTAGCAGTAAGAGGACAAAGATACCAAGCAATATTCAGAGTTAGAAGCGAAATACTCAGAGCCAGCAGAGAATACTTCATAAACAATGGGTACGTGGAAGTCTCACCACCAATAATAGTTACAACAGCATGTGAAGGGGGAGCAACACTATTCAAAATAGACTACTTCGATATACCAGCATACTTAACACAAAGCTCACAACTATACTTGGAGATAATGATATTCACATACGAGAAAGTTTGGTGCCTAGCACCATCCTTCAGAGCTGAAAAGTCAAGGACTAGAAGACATCTAGCGGAATTCTGGCACCTTGAAGCCGAAGCAGCATGGATGAACTTAGATGAACTAATGAAACTAGAAGAAGAACTAGTTTCACATATATGTCGCTCAGTGGCAGAGAAATGCCAATACGAACTTAAACTTCTAAACAGAAATCCAGAGGAACTCTTGGAAATAGAACCACCATTCAAAAGGATAAGCTATGAAGAAGCTATAATGGAGCTAAAAAGAGAGGGGGTAAATATAGAGATCGGAGATGAAATAGGGGGAGATGAAGAATACATCTTAACCAAAAAGCATAACAAACCAATATTCCTAGTTGGATACCCATTGAAGTACAAGCCATTCTATGTTAAGGAATTAAAAGATAAAAGCGGTATGGGTGCAACTGTAGACCTACTTGCACCAGAAGGTTATGGTGAAATGGCCACTGGAGGGGAGAGAGAAGACAACATAGAAAAACTAATTGAAAGGATAAGGGGGGAGGGTTTCGATCCAGAAAACTACGATTGGTATATAGATCTAAGGAGATACGGATCTGTACCCCATGCAGGATTTGGAATGGGGATAGATAGATTGACATGGTGGATATGCAAACTAGATCACATAAGAGATGCGACTCCATTCCCAAGACTTTACAGAACTGGTAAAATGATTTAAATATACAAATCACAATATAATGGCAAGTCGATGAGCAATGCAGAAAATTGAAGCTAAAATCATAGTATTCACATCAAAAGTGGATATTGCTGCACAAAACATAAAGATGAGAATACTGGAGAATCATAAATTAAGTGAAAAGAACATTGGATTTGGATACGCATATCACGATAGAGATGTAGATGCATTGATAGTAGATATACCCACAGACTCAATCTACGCAGAGAATCTAGAAGAAATATTCAAAGCAAGAATATTCATATTTGCATCAAGACATTCCTCAGAAAGCGGAATACCTGCACTATTAACTCACACTCCAGGAAACTGGACTGAAGATACAAGCATGGGTGGAAAGCCTAGAAGCATAGCAGTATCCTCACCATCAACAATAAAAAGGATGCTGAATTGGCTAAGTAAACTCAAAGCTGAAAGTATGCTTGAAGGATATAAAGTAGGATTAGAAGTAACCCATCATGGACCAAGCATACATAACACACCAACAATATTCGTGGAACTTGGGAGTAGAGAAGAGAATTGGAAAGATGAATATGCAGCACGTATATTATCTGAAGCAATAATGAACGTTTCAAAGGAAATTGATAATAAGGAAGATTTTAAGATAGCAGTGGGATTCGGAGGCCCACACTATGCACCATCCTTCACAAAGAAAACCCTTGAAACAGAATACGCCATTGGACATATAATACCAGAATATGTATACGATAACATAACCACGAGAGAACTTAAAATGGCTGTGGAAAGGAATGATGAGAAAGTGGAATACGCATTAATAGATTGGAAGGGTCTTAATAAGAGGCATAGGGATATGACGATAAGATACCTTGAAGAAGTGGGTTTAAAGTGGATAAAAATATAGTGGGATTAACATATAACAGCTCTTGGAACAAACTTCCTAGCAATATTATTCGGGTAATCATCACGATAATTTGAAACAAAATTACCAATTAACCTCTTAACATCATCAGAAACATTAAATGTTAGTGAAAGTGATATTGGCGCAACCGGTGAAGCCCAGCTCGCTCCACTCAACATGAAATCCTTCAACTCATCATCACTTAGAAGTGCATCTATAGCCTCAACGGAGAGAGCGAAGAAATGCTGATCCATATATGCAACTTCAAGATATCCTATTGGAGCACCATCACCATAAATATCCCAATACTCGAAATCCCCAACACTCTTAACACCATCAACATCCAATAGTAGAGTCCCATGGAAACGCATTTTCAAATTAACCTCTGAAAATCTAGATGCTTTTAGAAACTCATCACTCTTCAAAAAAGCTGCAAACTCATTTAGAAAGTTAAACCAATCCTTAACATTCAAGATATGTATTGTAAACATGACTAAACACTACAATTAACTATCCCACAAAATAAAAACAAAAATTTTATGTTTTGGATATTACGTTCACATCTTCCAGCAAGATTGGGGGGACATGTGCACCTCCAAGCATCCTTCTAGGCTTCCCCAAAATCACATTTCCACTTAAAAGTTGAAATACATTTCCAGATATCATGACTTCCTCAACTGCAAACTTAACCTCACCATTCTCAATATACACACTCTGTTTAACAGTTCCAGAGAAAATTCCAGACGCAGGCTCCACATTTCCACTAAACCTACCAACCAATAAACCTTTATCCACTTCTGAAACGAGTTCATCAACACTCTTCAACCCCTCATTGAAAATGACATTTGAAAATGATATTGATGGCATGGAAGCATAAGATGCTCTACCAGCATTACCAGTACTCTCCTTAGACTCCTTGAATGCAGTATATGAATCGTAAATGTAATTCTCCAAGACGCCATTAGATATTATTGGGGTAATTCTCCTAGCCACACCTTCACCATCAAATCTAGATGTAGCCATACCTCCAGGGATAGTTCCATTATCCACAATACTTATATTACTTGAGCATACACGTTCACCGATCTTTCCAGTCCACAAACTACTCTTTCTCTGAACCATGTCAGCATTAACACTAAAACCAATCACTGGAAGTATTATACTTGTAACTGGCATCCATTCCAGCAATACTTTACCCTTAAAGGATCCAATCTTACGTGGATTAAGAGATCTAACCGCGAGCAATGCAGCTTCACGCCCAATATCTTCAGGTTTAAATTGCGATAGCATCCTAGCATTACCACTACTGCTGGCGAAACTTGAAGTCTTACCAGCCTCAGAAGCCACACAAACAATATAACCACTAATTGCAGTCCCCTCCTCCCCAACCAGAATCCCATTACTATTAGCTATAACAGTTTCCTCAATGATTGCAGATATCTTGCCATCATCACATCTAGCCCTCTTATCAGCTTCAAATATAGCTTCATACCCCCTCCTAGCCAGATCTACAAGCTGAAATTCAGATAGATTAGCAATTTCATTGCAGAAGGTACCTTCAACTCTTGGTAGAGGCATAGGGCTCGGTAGAGAAACCCAATCCTTCAATTCAGGTGACAGCTTAGCATTTTTAAAAGATGCTTTACAAACTTCCTCCACACTTGAAGATGTCAAGCTTGAAGCATACGAGAATCCAACCCTCTTACTGTATACTGCTCTAACACCTATACCAACATGCCATTTTACCCTAACAGTTTTAAAGTCATTACGCTCCAAGAAAACCTCTAAAACCTTTCTACGCTCAACATAAGCTTCAGCTTCATTTGCACCCATATTACAAGTAATCCTAACAGCCTTTTCAGCTATCTCAAAAGTTGAAGACATATTGCTTCACCCTCTCCCACCAATAATTATCTTGGTTCTAAGACTTGGTCCACCCATACCAACATAGTTTGGCTGCTCCTTACCACACATCCCCCTCCTTAAAGTGAAATCCTTTCCAACAGCATCCACAAGTCCTAAAACTTCAAAGGCATTTCCACTAATTGTAACCCCCCTATAATGCTCACCAAGTTCTCCATTCTTTATCTCAACAGCCTCTTGAACTCCAAACATGAATTCACCAGTAGAATCCGCTTGACCACCCCTACCACCAATAAGTAGATAACCGTAATCCACATCTTCAAGTAGCTCCTCAAATTCATGATCCCCAGCTTCAATATACGTATTCCTCATTCTAATTATGGGGTCATATTCGAAGGTCCAAGCCCTAGCATTCCCAGTAGGCTCAAACCCCATTTCATAAGCAGTTTCCCTTGAATGTAAATATCCACTACAAACACCCCTATCAATTATAACCGTTTTTTGTGTGGGTGTACCCTCATCATCATACATCATAGTTCCAAACCCTCTTTCAAATCTACCATCATCAACCAACGTTATCAATGTGGAAACTATCTTCACACCAATCTTCCCAGCAAGATAACTTCCAGAGTAGACTAGATCAGCTTCAGCTGTGTGACCAACAGCTTCATGTGCCAATAAACCAACTATATCTTTATCCAAGACGACAGTATGATAACCCCCCTTGGGAAGTTTTGCATTAACAAGTCTAACTGCACGTTTAGCAGCAATCTCAGCAGCACCAATTAATGGGGTTTCCTCAAAAATCTCCATACCAGATTGCGCCCCAACACTCTCATAGCCAGTGGCGATATTCCCAGCTTCTCTAGCTGTAACAGAACATCCACCAGAACATCTAACAATCCTCTGAATTATGAAAGATCCATCACTACTAGAGTATACGTGATAATCATCAACAATCCCCATGTTAATAGAATCTAGAGTTATTAGTGGAGATATACTTCTAACGAATTTATGGACTTCAAGACACTCCCTAACCATATCCTCAACATTTACATTCAATGGATCCTTCTTCATCGGTGTAACATATGTATCCCTAAACGTCTTCCTATCCTTCAATTTAACCCTCCTAACACTACGCCCAAGAAGAGCTTTAGCAGACTTTATAGAAAGCTCAATAATGGATTTAACACTATCACTAGAAATCTCAGTTGTAGAAGAGAAACCCCATACACCATCAACAAGACTCCTAGCACAAAAACCTGAAATAAACCCTTCACCAACCCTCTCTACTTCGCCATTCCTAACAATAACCGATAATTCACGCCTCCTATGAAACCTAATCTCAGTGAAATCAGACTCAACCCCCCTCTTAAAAGCTTCATCCATAATACTCAAAACATCACTTAACTGGAACATAACACATCCAAAAAAATTATACCCTCTTAAAACTAATTATAGTTAACTACTCATGGATTATGGAGGATTAAATCATGAAAAAACATGAGAAAAGGATTACGAAAGAAGCGTTAAGTAATATGATTTTAGGATACACATGCTCAGAATCCATCATACTAGCTATTAGCAAATACTTAAAGATCAAAACAAAAATTATACCAAAAATAGCCACAGGATTCTCCGCGGGAATTGGCAGAATGGGGAATGTGTGTGGAGCCATAAGTGGGGGAGTTATGATTATTGGATTAATATATGGTAGATTAAACCCAAATGATACTGAAAAATATGAACAATGCATAGGGAAAGTGCAAAAACTGATAATGGAATTCAAGAATAGGAATGGGGAGATAGAATGCGAGAAACTCATAGGATTAAAGTTGAGTAGATCTGAAGATAGAGAGAGATTTAAGATGGAGAGAGTGAAAGAGAAGCTTTGCATGAAATTCGTTGAAGACGTGATAAGCATACTAATGGAAGTAATGGGGGAGGAAGATTAGATATTCATGATTAATGGGAGAACTGATAAAAACTTCGTGGAAAGCAATAAGCTATTAACATCAATCTTCTCATTAACTCCATGAGCTAGATTCATCAACTCACCATAATTAAGATTTGGATTCATAGGAGAAAAACCGTATACTTTAGCTCCAAGACTACGTAGAAACCTACTATCAGAAGAGCCAGGCATGACAAATGGAGCTAATCTAACATCAATATTTGGCATTAACAGCTTTAAAGTAGACTCCATGGAATTAAAGAATTTCAAATCAATATCAGAATAGGAAGCTGGAAACCAACCTAAAATCTCAACTTCAAACCCACCAATACCAGACAATGCATCCCTAATCACAGATAAAACATACTTATCATCTTGACCTGGTAGAAGTCTACAATTAACCACCAGTTCAGCTAAGCTTGGAATAACATTCTCCTTCTCACCACTATTCGCAATTGTTGGAGCAATAGTTAAACCCATTAAAGATTTAAGAAATCTATTAATGTTAGGATTAAATCTTGAAATAACCTTCAAAGCTAATGGACGCATTGGTGAAAAAAGCATTCGTGCAACTATAGATCCAGGAAGTCCAGCTAATCCCTCAAAAACTCTCTTAACAGACTCTTCCACCAAGCTAAACCTATACATTGGAGGATTATACTCATAAAGCCTCTTAATAGCTAAGCCCATCAAGTATAATGCATTCCCATTTGTATATGGTGTTGAAGAATGTCCACCCTTACCTGAAATCCTAATCTTAACATTACAATACCCCTTCTCACATACATCCACAAGATAAATGACTCTTCCACCCCTCCCCCTAATAGCTAAGCCACCCCCCTCATTAATCACATAATCAGCTTTAACCTTCTCCGGGAATTTTGATACAATCCACCCAATCCCCCTCCAGCCACCAGCCTCCTCATCAGCTGTAGAAGCAAAAATCAAAGTGTACTTCGGTTTAACCCCTAAACGTTTAAGCATTATTAAGGAGAAAGCTTCAGCTGTAACAAGACTCTTACAATCCAATGCCCCTCTACCATATATCCAATCCCCCTCAACATCCCCAGAAAATGGGTCATGACTCCAAAGTGAAGCATTAACTGCTGGAACTACATCCAAATGCGAAAGGTATAAGAGGCGTTTAGAGTCATCTTCACCGGGGAGTCTTGCAATCACATTCCCCCTACCATCCCCAGACTCAATAACCTCACAGTCCACCCCCTCACGGGACATGTAATCATATATGTACTGAGCCAAAGGAAGCTCATTCCCAGGCGGATTAACAGTATTAAACCTAATTATGGATCTAAGGAAGGAAACTATTTCCGAAGAAGATTCATCTATAGCTTTCACCAATTCATGATGAGACACAAGAACACCACATAAACATATGTGATAATCATTATATGAAACTATTCATAAAAGGTAATACGTATGTGGCATGAAAAAATGAGGAAACTAGAGGAAGAAATCATTAGAGAAGCTTCTACAGAAAAGGCATTCGAACATATAAAATTCCTAGTTGAAGAAATTGGGGAAAGAATTGCTGGAAGCATGGAAATTGAAAAAGCAGCAAAATACATAACCGAAAAACTATCCGAGTACGGTTTAAAAACGTGGATCGACAGATTCCCAATATACCATAGCTACCCAAAAGATGCATTAATGAAAGTAATAGAACCCGAACAAACAGTCATAGAAGCAAAGCCATGTGGACACATAACATCAACCCTAATTGAAGGAATAAGTGGAGAACTAGTGTATGCTGGAGCTGGAGGATATGAAGACTATAAAGGAATAGATGTCAATGGGAAGATAGTACTCGTGGAAATGAGCTGGAGTCCACCAAGACCTGAAAAAGCCAGAATAGCATACGAGCAAGGAGCAAAAGCACTTGTAATAATGAATTGGGGCTCCATAGAAAACCCAGTAATACAGAAGGGGGCTGTTAAATCAGTATGGGGAAACCCCACACCAGAAGGATGGGAAAAAATACCGAAAATAACAGTCATAAGCATAACGAGGGCAGCAGGAGAATACCTTAAAAAACTATTGAAAGAACATGGGAAAGTGAAGGTTTGGCTTAGAGGCGCTTCAGAAAACCTATGGGTAAAAGCAGTACAACCAATGGCCGATCTCAGCGTGGAGAGGAGGGAATTCATAATAGTTGGAGGACACCTAGAAGCTTGGGGTAAAACTGCAATATGCAATTCAAGTGGGAATGCAATGATGATGGAAATAGCCAGAGTAATGGCTAAGCATAAGGGGGACTTGAAGAGGAATATAGTATTTGGATTCTGGGATGGACATGAAATAGCTGAAGCAGCGGGATCCGCATGGTTTGTCGATACATACTGGAACATAATAGATGAAAACTGCATAGCATACGTAAACATAGATAATCCCGGAATAGTTGGAACAGAAGTACCAACAGTTAGATGCTCTATTGAATTGAAAGATTTTGCACTAAAAATAGTTGAAGAAGTTTGGGGTAAAACTGGAGTTTGGAAGCAACCATATATGGGTGGAGATGAATCCTTCATGGGAATTGGAGTACCATACATATCATTCAGCACAGAATACACTGAAGAAAAGTTGAGAGAACTAAATTATGCAAGTTTAAGTCCATGGATACATAGTGAAGCAGATACCATAGACAAATTAGACCCAGAACTCTACGATATGCACATGAAATTCTACATAAAACTGATACTGAGATTATGCAATAAACTAATAATACCATACAATGAAAAGGAACTTGTAAAAACATTAATGATCAACCTAGAGAAGTATGATGAAACCCTTAGGGGGCTGACGAATATCAGTATAAACGACACTATAGAGAGATGCGAAACATTATTGAAGTTAGTGGAGAAACTTGAGCAAGCTGCAAGAGAAATTGAAGAAGAAAGTGAGAAGAGGGGGTTCACGGATAAAGTTGAAACTAGAGCTGAAATAGTAAATAAAGCTCTAATAAGGATAAGCCATGAACTATCAAACATCATAATGACAGAAGCTGGAAGATACGATTATGATCCATACGGATATTACTTAACTGGAAAACCAATACCAATACTATACAAATCCATAAACAAACTGTTAGAGCTGAAAGGTAGAGAAAATGAAATTAGATTATGGGAAACAAAGATACTTAGAGATAGGAAGAAGATTCTAGATGCATTAAACAACTCTATAAGAATTGTGGAATTATCATTAAGGGTAATCTGAAATGGGGAAAGACAAACAAATGACAAAAGAAGAAATTAGGAATGAAATATGGAGGAAAATGACGGAGAACAAGATTGCAACGTTCCCAGGGGCATATGGGAGAATACCAAACTTCATAGGAGCAGAAGAAGCTGCAAAAAAACTAATACAACTAGACTTATGGAAGAAAGCTGAAGTTGTAAAAGTAAATCCGGATTCACCCCAAAAACCTGTTAGGAGATACGCTCTAATACATGGGAAAACCCTCATAATGCCAACACCAAGAATTTCAGAAGGATTCCTAACACTAGACCCTAAAAGAATAGATAAAAGACTATACGATTATGCATCCACAATAAAGGGAAGCTTCCAATATGGATTGAAAACAGATCCAAAAGACATTCCAAAAGTGAATTTGGTAGTCGTTGGAAGTGTAGCTGTAAACATGAAGGGAGATAGAATTGGAAAGGGGGAGGGATATTCAGAAATAGAATGGGGTTTACTAAGAGAATATGGTAAAGTTTCTGAGGAAACACCAGTAGTAACAACAGTACATGATATACAAGTTGTGGAATACGATTTCAAAGTCGAACCATATGACGTCCCAGTAGACATAATAATAACCCCAACGAGAATCATAAAAACGAATAGAATTAGGGATAAACCTAAAGGAATATACTGGGATTTAATGGAAGAAAAGAAGATTTTAAACATACCAATACTCAAAGAGCTTTTGATGAAGAAAGGTCAAATACACTCAAAGGAAACACATTTACCTCCACAATAATCTTCAAGAAGCTTCCAAGCAAAGATAATGGCATCACGCAAGGAATCCAATGAAACTCCAGGTACACCACATGATATGAGAAGAACATTTTTAGTGGATAGAGTTATCTTAGAAAGCTCAGAATCCCTATGCGGATACAAGCCAATTATCTTCTCATCATCAGCTAAAACCAGTTGTCTAGGAATAGGTTTAGCCTCTAAATCGCCAATACCCATGAAAAGTTCACCATCCCTAGACCATCTCAAAACAACTTTACCTACAATCTTATCATAATCATATGCCGCTATAGACACAACAAACATCATCGAAGCCAAATTTATAGAGTCAACAGCCACATTTATCCTTGGAATAGACTTCCCTTGCAAAACCCTCCTAATCAAAGCTTCAGCAGCAGGCCTCTGCTTAGTGGGATCTATACCGATACGCCAATAGAAATCCCTATAAGCTCTAACATTACCATAATCCTTAAGAGCACCAAGAGGCAATCTACGTCTAAAATCCTCCTCAATCCTCTTAACCTCTAAATCAAGAAACGGATTACATTCGTCAATATGTAACCCTCTAATCAAAGCTGAACATAAACGTATATCTGGAAAAGCACTCCTAACATCAGGGGAAACCACAACTAACATATCAATAAACGTATGTTCAAATGGAAATAAATGTGTATGCACATCCCACAATAAACGTTAAATACGTTGTAAAACCATCAATTAGTCTATAGTAAGGTGAAAACAAATTGGGCAATAACGACAAAAATTACAAGTTAGAAGCACTATCATGGGTGGATAAACTTAGCAACGAAATACTCTACATAAGCGAATACTTATACATGAATCCAGAACTTGGAAGTGAAGAATATAAAGCATGCAGCCTCCTAACAGAAATCCTAGCTAAACATGGATTCAAAATTGAAAAGGAACTACTTGGAATGAAAACAGCATTTAAAGCTTCATTCACAGGCCTCAGCGAAAAAACAAAAATAGCATTCCTAGCTGAATATGATGCACTACCTGGGATAGGTCATGGATGCGGTCACAATGTAATAGCAGCCACAGCTGTGGGAGCCGCAATAGCAATATCAAAAGTTCTACCAGAAATAGAGGGGGAAATAATGGTCATAGGAACCCCAGCTGAAGAAGGCAATGGGCCATATGCTGGAAGCAAGATAATCATGGTTGAAAGAGGGGTATTCAAAGACATAGATGCAGTTCTAATGATGCATCCAACAACAGGGAGATATGCAGCCACAAGAACAGAAGCCCTCGCAGTACAAGGCTTCAAAGTAGTATTTAGAGGGAGAACAGCACATGCAGCTGCAAACCCAGAAATGGGGATAAACGCATTAAATGCAGTTATGATAATGTTTAGGGGGATAGATGCCCTCAGGCAACATATTAGGAGAGATGCAAGAATACATGGAATAATAGTTAAAGGTGGAGAAGCATCAAATGTTATTCCAGATTACGCTGAAGCAAGAATAGGCATAAGAGCAGCAGACATAAACTACCTAAATATCCTTAAAGAAAAGGTTTTCAACTGCATAAAGGGAGCCGCAATAATGACAGAAGCAAAATACGAAATAGAAGAAGTAGGTCCACTCTACAGGGAGAAAAAGATATACCACAAACTTGCAGACATCGTGGATAAAAACCTCGAAGAACATGGATTCAAAGTAATGCCAATGGAAGAATACTTGAGGAGAGGACCTGTAGCTTCAACAGATTTTGGAAATGTAACACAGGTAGTTCCCGCAATATCAGCATCCATACCAATAACAGATCAAATTATACCCGGACACTCAAGAGAATTTGCAGAAGCAACCATGACTGAAGAAGGAAAGAAGAGAACGATACTATCAACAAAAGTTCTAGTTGGAAGTGCCATGGACTTATTCCTAAACAAAAACTTACTAGAAGAAGTTAAAGGGGAGTTTAGGGGGAATTAAGTTGAGCGTAAAAAGAATAGATGAAATTGAATGGGAGAAGACAGATTATGGCAAAAGAAAAACATTAGCAAACATGGAATTAGGGATACCAGCAATAGTCAGATATGTGGTTATAGAGGGAACAGTAGATCCACACTCACACCCACATGGAGAAATAATAGTAGTCTTGAAGGGAGAAGGGAAAGTCATCTTCGAAGGATGGGAAAAAGAAATAAAACCTGGAGACATAATACTAATCCCACCAAACACAAAGCAAGGGATAAAGAAGACTGGAAAAGAGGATGTTGAAGCAATAGCAATACTGCCAGGGTGAATGTAAACCACACAACATTTATTAAACTTCAAATCAAACTACGTAACCAAATGAGGTAAAACTAAAATGCAAAGAGACAGTCCACCATCGATAGCTGAAGTAACGAAGAACATTGTATTACAGCATCCAAGCATAATCGACTGCATGAAAATGGACATAATAAACTACTCATCACTAGCAACTCTAATAAAGAGTGAAATTGAAAATGTGATAAAAACAAAGAAGATTAGAAATGAAGCTATAAAAGTTGCACTAATAAGATTTTCACAAGAAATATCCGGGAAATGGAAGTTAACAGAGGAGAGAATAAGTTGGCTACTGAAGAATAGCACAGTAGAATTGAAAAGCGACATAGTAGTTGTAACCGTTAAACAAGCACTACTTGTGGATAAACTTGGAGAATTAATGAAGATAGCATCAAAATCAAGATTCTTCCAATTAACACAAGGCACAAGAACCTTCACGATAAGTTGCGATAAAAAGATCATAGATGAAGTTATAATGGAAGTTGGCGGCGAAAAGAACGTGGAAAAGATAATAGATGATCAATCAGCCATAATAATAGTGAGCCCAGTAGAAGTTATAGAAATACCAGGATTTGTTTCATATGTAACAACCCAACTAGCTTGGAATGGAATAAACATAACACAAATAATATCATGCCACGAAGACACCATACTAATAGTTGATAGAAAAGATGCTCAAAAAGCATACAATATAGTAGAAGACATGATAATTAAGCATAGAAATAGAACAACAAATATAACACAAGAAGAACTGAAATGATTCAAAAGATACAAAACATATAAAGCATACAGAATGAACCTCCTAAAATGAACCATAATGAAAGTTGTACTCGCATATTCAGGAGGACTTGACACCACAGTAATATTGAAATTACTACAAGAAAAGTACAACGCTGAAGTAATAACTTTAACATTAAATCTTGGACAAGAAAAGGATTATGAGGAAGTAGAGGAAAGAGCATTAAAAACTGGTGCAATAAAGCATTACAATATAGATGCTAGAGATGAATTCGTAAATGAATACGTGCTACCAGCATTAAAGGCAAACGCATTATACCAACAGAAATACCCAGTATCAAGTGCAATATCAAGACCACTAATAGCAAAGAAGCTCGTGGAAATAGCGGAAAAGGAGGGGGCTGACGCCGTAGCACATGGATGTACAGGTAAAGGAAATGATCAAATAAGATTTGATGTAACAATAAAAGCCATAAACCCAAACATAAAAGTTATAGCTCCAGTAAGAGAGTTAGGGTTAACAAGAGACTGGGAAATAGAATATGCCAAAAAGAAGATGTTACCATTAAAGATTAGTGAAAGCCCATACAGCATAGACGAAAACCTATGGGGTAGAAGCATAGAATGTGGAGTTCTCGAAGACCCATACCAAGAACCACCAGAAGAAATATTCAAAATAACAGTAAACCCCAAGAAAGCCCCTGAAAACCCAGAAATCATAGAAATATCATTCAACAATGGAATGCCCACAAAGATAAATGGTGAACACATGAACCCGAAAGAAATAATAATGAAACTAAATGAAATTGGTGGAAAACATGGTGTTGGAAGAATAGATCACATAGAAGACAGAGTTGTAGGGTTAAAGTCGAGGGAAGTTTATGAAGCTCCAGCAGCATTAATAGCCATAGAAGCCCACAAAGACCTCGAAAAAATGACTCTAACAACACAAGAACTACAATTCAAAAGATTAGTTGACGATGAATGGACAAACCTAGTATACGCTGGATTATGGATGAACCCCCTCAGAAAAGCTCTAGAAGCCTTCATAAACGAGACACAAAAGAGGGTAAACGGGGAAGTTAAAGTGAAGTTATACAAAGGTGGAATGATCTGTGTTGGCAGAAGATCGGAATACAGCATATACAACAAGGAGTTAGCAACATACGAAGCTTGGAGCATATTTAATCAGAAAATGGCTGAAGGGTTCATAGAGATTTGGGGTATGCAAACAGTAATTGCAAATAGAAAGTTAAAGATGTATGGAGGTTAACGGAAAATAATGTATAGAAGAGGACTCCTAGGAAAACATGAAGAATGGCTAATAAAATATGAAAGCTCAATGGAAGAAGATATTGAAATAACAACAGAAGTAATTACAGCCTTAAAGGTGCATTTAGAAGAATTAATGGAACAAAAATTAATTAGTAGAGAGCAAAGAGACAAAATAGTAAAAGCACTAGATGAAATCTTGAGAAACCCAAACAAAATATTCAAATTTAAAGATTATGCAGAAGACATACACGAAGCAATAGAAATTGCATTAGAAGAAGAAATTGGAGAAGAAGCCAAGCTGATAGGTCTAGGAAAAAGCAGAAATGACCATGTAGCCACAGCAATAAGACTACATTTGAAAAAGGAAATCTCCGAAATAATAAAAGAACTACGAAAATTCAGGAAAACATTACTGGAAAAAGCTGAAGAACATGTATATACAATAATGCCAAGCTTCACACATCTACAATCCGCACAACCAACAACACTAGCACACTACCTACTATACATAGAAGAAGAGATGGAAGGGTATGAAGACCTACTAATCTATATCAATAACAAAGTGGTTGATGAATCCCCACTAGGAGCAGGAGCAATATCCGGAAGCATAGTAACAATAGATAGGAATAGGATGGCTGAAAAGCTTGGAATGAGTAAAACCATAGTAAACACTATTAGAGCTACTGGTAGTAGGAGCTTCATTATGATTGCATCATCAATACTAACAGCACTACAAGTAACACTAAGTAGAATAGCAGAAGACCTTGTAATATGGTCAACCAATCAATTCAACTACATACAACTCCCAGAAAGCCATCTCTCAACAAGCAGTATAATGCCCCACAAGAAGAACCCAGTAACCATGGAAATACTAAGAGCACAAGCTGGAGAAATAATAGGAGAAAACACAGCTATAATGACGATAATTAAAGGGTTACCATCAGGATACAATCTAGACCTACAAGAAGTAACGAAACACCTATGGAACATAACCAAAATAGTTAAAGATTCAATAAAGGTTATTGAAGATGCTACAAGTAGAATGAAAGTGAACTATAGGAGAATGAGACAAGACGTAGAGAATAATCCGGTAATAGCAGCTGAAATCGCTGAACTAATATCTGTTAAGTGTGGAATTCCATATAGGAAAGTTCATCAAATGATGGCTCAAGCATTAAGAGAATCAGACAACGACATACAAGAAGCATTAAACATTCTAAAAAGGGATTTTGGAATACATACAAACATACCCATAAGAGTTCAAGAATATGTTAAATTAAAGAAGAATCTCGGATCCCCAAACCCAGATCATATTAAAAGTATAATTGAAGAAAGAAGGAAGAATCTCACAGCTATCTGAAATTATTTATAATAATGTAAGGGATGAACGATACCTATAAACATAATCATTATACCTCTTGTCAAGCTTCAGTAAATCCATTAAGGATCCATAATCAACTATGGAAACAAGAACATCAGGAACACTTTCACCGATCAACTGACTTCTCAACCTCTCTTCACAGACAACAACACCAGAAGCCTCCAAAACCCTCAAAGCATTTCTAACACTATCATCATCAACATCTACATCCCCCAATGTAGACCTAAATGCATTAACTTCAGCTACAAGCTCACTAAACCAAAGTCTACCCATACAAAGACCTAAAACCCTAAGAATATCTCCTACAAGTACATTTCTACCTTCAAATAGAAATTCCCTCAAAATAACACCCAATAAGATTATGGTAACAGTTATATTTGAATTAATCCATTTAATTCAAATTGACCAAATATGAATAGCATAAGCTTCAGAAAACCATATATAGATGAATACTACATAGAAAAAACATCACCAACAACATATAAAATGCTAAAAATTAAGAATAAAGTATACTCAAAACAATCAAAATATCAGAAGATAGAGATAATAGACTTCGAAGAATATGGGAGATGCCTAGTGTTAGATGACCTAATACAATTATCAGAACTCGATGAACACTTATACCATGAAATGCACGTGCACCCCACATTAATAAGCCATGAAAAACCAGAGAAAATACTAATACTTGGTGGAGGAGATGGTGGAGTATTAAGAGAAGTACTAAAACATGGATGTGTAAAAAGTGTTATCATGGTGGAAATAGATGAAGAAGTAATAGAAGCCGTCAAGAAATACATGCCAAACATACCTAGAGGTGCGTTTGAAGATCCAAGAGTCAAAATAGTAATTGAAGATGGGAAAAAGTATGTGGAAGAAACCAACGAGAAATTCGATATCGTACTAATGGATTTAACAGATCCAGAACCCTCAGGACCATCCATACAACTGTACGGGAAAGAATTCTTCAAGGAAATCAAAAGGATACTGGAAGATGATGGCATACTACTCCTACAATCATCAGGATATGAAATGTATGGAAGAAGAATACTGGAAATACAGGAATCATTGAAGGAAATATTCAAATACGTTGGCATATACTCTAACTATGTACCATCATACGGTGGAGAATGGACATTCACATATGCTTCAGATAAAGTGGACGTACTGGGATTAGAATTGGAGGAAATATCTAGGAGGTACTTAGATAGGAAGCTGAATACCAGATACTATAATCCAGAGCTACACTTCTCACTAAAATACTCAATGAAAAGTCTGCTGGAAAGGATAAAACTCTTCTCATAAATCCAAACTAAGCCACATCAAAATATATCCTAGTAACTCCTTTACCCTTACTCTCCCTCTTCAAAATTTTTATAAAGCCAATTTCACCAGTACTACGCACATGGGTTCCACCACAAGGAATGGCTATCCAATCCTTAACTTCAACAATCCTAATAGGTCCTCTAACATCATGCTTCCTCAAATACAAGTCTAAGGACTCCCCAAACCTCGATATATATGATTCAGCCTCCTCTAAATCCATATATCGGACAATGACAGGCCTATTTTCATTAACAACATTGTTAGCTAAAGCTTCAATTTTGTTAAGCATATCCCTCTGTATTGAAGTAGAAAAATCCATGTGGCCACCATCAACCTTCTTACTTGCACTAACACATTTCACATTTAAACCATAAATACCCCTAACTGATTGAATCAGTATATGAGCAGCTGTATGCATTCGCATCAATCTATACCTTCTATCCCAATCTATAACACCTTCAACATAATCCCCAACATTGATAATCCCCTCAAGAACGCCACTATGAACCACAGTACCATCATCAAGCTCATCTACACGCAAAACTTTAAAAGATCCCCCACCACCCCTTATAATCCCAGTATCATGATCTTGACCACCACTCACTGGGTAAAATGCAGTTCTATCCAAATATATGCGGAATAAATCATCAATCTTCTCCAAACTATAAACTCTGGCTTCAAAACTCCTAATATATGAGTCTTCAAGATAGAGTTTAATGGTCATTTAAATCAGAATAGAAATGTGAGCAATTAAATAAAAAGCTAACCATTACTACCATGCTAAATTTAAGTTAAAGGTATTCTGGAATAACCAATCTCATCAAAATTAACTGGGTTAATTCTAATTAAACCCAAAATAACCTTAACCCCCCTACTAATATTTACATTCGTATAGAATTGAAGAACCCTATTCCTAAAATCGATATTAGTCAATATCCCTAGACCCATAAAAACTCCATTCAAATCTTCAAAGGCTACCAAAAGCGGAACTAAATTTGTGAAAGGAATTATTTGACACCCTCTAACACTAAATTCTTCAACAACCCTTCTCCTAACATCCTCATTAGCATCTAAATCGGAGTATGGGAATATTATGATGTCATCACCCCTACGTATTGAACAAGCAACCTTAACACCCAAAATCTTACTAATAAAATCAATTTCAGAATCATTCATAGGAGAACCTTGAAAGATGTTAGGCTCAAATCCAATGAAATCATCAATTGAAACCTTTCTGTTCAAGGCACCATCAAACCACTTGGCATAATTCATTTGCCTAATACTTTTCCTATCAAGTCTATCCCTAACCCTAACCCTCCTGGAAGATGGAACTCTAAAAACTTTGCAATCCACGTTAATCGAGGATAATATTGGTTCAAGCTCACCACTACGCTCAATTCCTATTAACACTTCAGGTTTAATGAGTTTAATCTTCTCTAGTTTGAAGTCAACTCCACCATTAGATATCCATCCAGTAGTATTTATTATGAGGTAATCCAACTTAAACTTGCTAGATAAATCCATAAGCTTCCTCAGACCATTAAAAACTCTACCACGAACATTGGCAGGGGAAGTTGAACCAACAAAAACGTATCCAATAGCATCCAACTGATCCAATGAAGAAATCGAGCGTTTAACAAGACCAAGAGCCATTGTCGTTGGTGGACCCAACTCATTTTGACCAACATCAGCATCTAAAACTCCAACATTAAAACCAAAACTGAAAAGATTATTGGAAAGAAATGTTACAAGAGTATTCTTCCCAGAATCTAAACCACCCAAAACCATAATTTTACCCTTAATATTAGATATCTCCGAAACCAATTTACGCCAATCATCCGGTATACCATCATCCTCAACAGCCATAATATAAGCTCCACTAGAAATTCCAACTCTACAATCACTTAAAGCCTTCAAGTAAATGGACTTAAAACGCTTAACAATTATAGACTCCCCCTTAACAATCCTAGCTCCAAAAACCTCAACAACCCCGCTATATACAAGTATCCTAGCTGGTCCAGCTATCCAAAGTGTTTCATTAACCTTCAAATCAACGAATCTTAAACCCACCCCTAAATCCAAGGCTACGACACCGTTAACCCATCTAAATATCTTGGACCACGATCCTCAACTCCAGCAACAATCACAATACCATCATCTCCAAGGTGAAACTTAAGTATATCTCTAACTCTACCCAAATCCTCCTTGTAAACGAGAATGTGAACAGCTTCACCAATCATGTTTTGAGTAGCTAAATTGAAACCAGCAGAATCCAGAATATCCAATAAAGATTTAACTTTAACGGTCATTAAACCGGATTTCAAAGCAAAATCTCTACAACATTTGAAGAAGACCTCTAAAGAGGGATCCCTTAAAACTTCATTAAGCACACGTTTACCAAGAACTTCTATAAAACTGAGGAAACTTCTATCCTTAAGAAGCCTCCTCTTATCAATTGGATTAAAGGCCACTGAAACTATATAGCAATCGTTAGGTATGAATATTTTATCCACAACAGCATACCCAGGACCTCCAGGCTTAACAATAATTCTCACTCCACCAACACCACCACAAATACCACTAACAGTCCCTAAACCAGTACCACAATAATAATCCACGAGATGTGCTATCCTAGCCATCTCAATGAAAGTCTTTTTAAACCCTAAAGCTCTACATAAAGCCATAGTTACAGCAATAGCACTGGCACCACTAGTTCCATAACCACACCCCACAGGCACATCTATAAATTGATCTACCTCAATACGGTAATTAACATCGATCACTCCAAGAAGCTCTAAAACCTTACTTACAATAAATGAATCAAAAACCCTACCATTAACCTTAGATACTAGGGAGAAGCCATTATCGGAATTTTCAACTCTAACTGAAACTCTAACCCCAACATTGAGAGGGAAACCTCCACCAATAGCCCCACACTCCAATGGATTATCAACAATATACGGGGAGAAGAAGCTGGAGATAGATGCTGGTGAAAAAGCGTAGGCAACTCTCAATCATATGCCACCAAAATAAAGTATAAAAGTTTAACATTAAATATAAGTATCCATGATGAATATGAGGGATGGCGTTTGGCATACCAAAGAGCACTGAGAAAAGCTCAGATTACGATAAGCTCATAGAAATATTTGGAGCAAAAAAGTTTGAAGAAGAATTAGCTGAAAAATTCAAAAACAAACATAAATTCATACAACTCAAAATAGTATTTGCACACAGAGACTTCGACAAATACCTAGAGGAAGGAAAGACAGGTAAAACCCTAGCCATAGTTTCAGGTAGAGGACCATCAGAAGAACTTCATATGGGCCACCTAGTCCTATTCGAATTCATAAAATACTTACAAGAAGAATTGAATGCAAAAGTATTCATACCACTATCAGATGATGAGAAATACGTATTCCAGAAAGTGGAAAACTTAGATGTAGCATACAAATACGCTCTCAGCAATGCACTAAGCATAATATCACTAGGATTCAAGGAGGAAGATACAAAACTATATGTATCAACTAGAAGTGGATGGGTTTATAGACTTGCAGTAAGCTTCTCAAAACACTTAACATACAACACTGTGAAAGCAACATTCGGATTCACAGATGAAGTAAATATAGGGGAAGTATTCTATGCAGCAACACAAGCAGCACACATACTTGGACCAACAGTCATGTATGGATACCCAGTGGTAGTTCCAATAGGTATGGATCAAGACCCATACATGAGACTTAGCAGAGATATAGCTGGAAAATTGAGGGTATTCAAACCAGCATCACTATACATAAAGTTTATCAGAGGACTAACAGGTGAACCTATGTCAGCCTCAAAACCGGAAACATCCATATTCATAACTGACACACCAAAAATTATAAGAAACAAAGTTTGGGCAGCATTCACAGGTGGAAGAGCAACTGTGGAGGAGCAGAAGAAGCTTGGAGGAGAAACCGAGAAATGTGTAGTCTATGAGTGGCTCTCAGTATTCCACTTTAAAGACGTAAAAGAAGTTGAAGAACATTACTGGAAATGTAGAAATGGGGAGATACTCTGTGGCGAATGCAAAAACATACTAATAAAAACATTAATTGGATACGTGGAAGAACATAATAGGAAGCGCATGGAAAACATCAACAAACTACATAAATACTTTGAACATGAAATATGAGTAATGGAAAATGAGATAAACAAGGAGGAAGATAATTTTAGTCATGAACGAAAAAGGAAGAATAGCATTCTTGGATATTGAATCAACATCACTAACAGCAGACAGTGGATTCATAGTTGGAGTTGGAATAATGTGGGATGATGGAAAATGGAGCCATGAGTTCCTGAAGGGAAGCGTTATAGAAGGGGAAGCTGAACTCATAAGAAAGAGCATCGATGAATTATCAAACGCCACAATAATAGTAACATGGAATGGAATTGCATTTGACATACCAATGCTCATAGCCAGAGCCATCATACACGACATAGATCCAACACCAATAATTCTAAAAGAACACATAGACCTATACAGATACGCAAAGAAACTACTCAAACTAAGCGAATACAGCCTAGATGCAGTGGCAAAGTATATGGGTATACCAAAGAAGGTTGAATTAAAGGGGAGGGATATGCCACCATACTACATGAAAGCAATAGCTGGAGATCAAGAAGCCATGAAACTCATAATAGAACACTGCTATGACGATCTACAAGCACTTAAAAAGATATATGATAAGATGAGGAAGATAGTGGATGTAGTGAAAAGCATTGAATTGAGAAATGTAATGGAGGAATGCACATGAATGAAAGAACAATATTGCAAGTAATATCAATGCTGATACTATTCCTAGGAATAATACTGTTAACATTAGAGCAAGAAATAGGGATAGCATTAGTAATAGTAGGTGGAGCTAGCATATTGATAATTGGAGTAAGCTCAATGATGAGAGGTGTCAGAAGAAGATATAAATGAAGGATATCCAACTATAAATTAAACAATCAATTCAATGCGCAAAGAAGTAAGGGATGAAGATGAAGGATATCGTAATACTAACCCATGGCGACATAGATGGAATAGCCTCCGCAGCCATATTGCTAAGATACCTAAGAATAAAAATGAATGTTAAAAACGAAAATATAGAATTAATATTCACAGGTCCATCAGCACTACCAGAGAAACTAAAGAAACTGATAAACAGCAATGTGAAAACAATATATATAACAGATATATCCATAAACATAAAAAATTCTGAAAACACAAAGGGAATAATAAAAAAACTTAACAGTGAAGGGAAAAGAATAATATGGATAGATCACCACCAGTGGAGCATTGAAGATATAAATGAAATCATGAAATCAGTGGAATTAATAATAGTGGAAAAAACTCTAAGTGCTGCAAGGATAGTCTACGAAAAATTCATGAAAGAAGATGATATATCTAGGAAGATAGCTGAATATGCAGACGACATTGACGCATTAATAGACAAATTCAATGAAAGCTTTATACTAAGAGCATTAAGCTTTAAAAATGGGTGGAAAGAGAAGCTTATAATGAAATTCTCAAATGGCATATTCTGGGATGAAGAAATCTCGAGGGAAGCTGAAAAAGTGAAAAGGATAACTGAACGTGACATCAATGAAGCACATAAGAAGACTAAGATATATGAGACAAAAAGTGGATTGAAATTTGGATTAATTGACTTAAGGTGGGCTGAAACACCGAAAAGCTGGCTTGCTAAAAGAATTTCTGAAAAATTCAATTTAGACTTCACTATAGTCTGGAGAAGGGATGATGCAATTTCACTATACATCGGAAACAAATCTAAAAACATAAACTTATTGAAGATAGCAGAAGAATTTAGTGGTGGAGGACATCCCTTCGCATGTGGTTTCAGAATGAAGTTATCATGGAAGAGTAAAATCATAAACTACCTAACATTGAAAAGGAAGATTCTGAAAGAAGTTGAAGATGTTGTGAAAAGGACTATTGAATTAATGTGATCACGTTAAAACCATAATAAGCCCAAATATTCCAATACAAAACAATAAAACCCCAATGGATAATAAACCTGAACCAGTAAGAGAGAAAACTAGCATGCTGGCAGAGAAAAACATTAAAACGAACCCATTAACAATCCAGAAACGATCCCCAGATGCAAACTTCAAACCATAAGTTAAAGTCCAAATAGATAGAGATAGGAGAAATCCAGACAATGCATCTAGCATTCCGATTTGAAATCCAAGGTAAAATAGTATGAAGATCATCCCAAAATAGATTAAAGCTATTACAAAGGCAATTAAACCATAACTAACCTTTTGCAAATAAATCACCAAACCAACAATATATATAGTTAGAAATAAGATAAATGATTTGTCTCAACAGCGAGGGGGCATGGAATGCATAAAAGGGTATTAGTGGCACTTGGTGGAAATGCAATAAAGAGAGCAGAAGAATTGGGTACATATGAAGAACAATTAAGGAACATCTATAAAACATGCATAGAACTTGCAAAAATAATAGAAATGGGATACGATATAGTGATAACACATGGAAATGGACCGCAAATTGGGAATCTACTAATACAACAAGAAGCAGCAGCAAAAGAAGTGCCACCCCAACCTCTAGACGTCCTAGGAGCTATGACGCAAGGACATATAGGATACCTTATACAAAGAACTTTGAAGAATATATTCAAGAAAAGGGGGATAAAGAGAGAGGTTGCAACAATAATAACACAAGTAGAAGTAGATAAAAATGACCCTGCATTCAAAAATCCAACAAAACCAATAGGACCATTCTACAATGAAAAAGAAGCCGAAGAGAAGATTCGTATGGGGATGATCATGAGGAAAGTCAAAGTTGGAGAAGGGAAGACTTACAGGAGGGTTGTCCCATCCCCAGAACCTATAAGGATACTTGAAGGTAAAGTGATAAAAAAGCTTGTAGATGAAGGAGTAATAGTAATAGCATCTGGGGGAGGAGGAATACCTGTAACCTTAGAAAATGATGAGTACACTGGCGTGGAAGCAGTCATAGACAAAGACTTAGCAAGTGAAAAACTGGCGGAAATAATAAATGCAGACATACTCCTAATACTAACCGACGTAGAAAAAGTTAAATTGAATTTTGGAAAACCAGATGAAGTAGACATAGACGAAATGACTATAGAAGAAGCTAAAAGGTATTATGATGATGGACATTTCCCACCTGGAAGTATGGGGCCAAAAATACAAGCTTGTATAAGATTTATAGAGTGGGGTGGAGAATTGGCAATAATAACATCACTAGAAAAGGCTGCAGAAGCATTGGAGGGGAAAACTGGAACAAGAATCTATAGGGGGTGAGGAGGATTTGAGCATCGAACATAAGGAGAATGCGATGAAAGAAGTGAAGGATATAAAAGTTGCAATAATAATTGTAAGCACATCTAGATATGAAAGGAAGATTCGTGGAGAACCCTTTGAAGATGAATCTGGAGAAATGGCTAAAAGGATAATCGAAAAATATGGGTATACAGTTACATGTAAAGAGATAATACCAGATGATAAAAGAATAATACAAATGGAGGCAAAGAGGAAGATCGAGGAAGGCAATGATGCAATAATATTCATAGGTGGAACAGGGTTAAGTAAAACAGACTTAACGTATGAAGCGATAATGGAGATTGTGGAGAAGAATATGGAAGGGTTTGGAGAGATATTTAGGATGTTAAGCTATAGGGAGATAGGGTCCGCAGCGATAATGTCTAGAGCTATAGCTGGAATTCTAGATGGAAGATTACTTGTAGCGATACCTGGATCACCAAATGCCATACCCATAGCCTTAGAAAGACTGATACTACCAGAATTACGCCACATAATATTCCATGCAAGGGGAAGGTAGATGGGGAAGAGAAGGAAGATCATCGAAAGGAGAATGGAAATAATTGAAGCAATTAAAAAGCTAGATGAAAATGTTGATCTAATAATAGTTGAAGGTAAACGGGACAAGTATGTCTTGAGAAAACTTGGATGCAAAACCAATATAATAGCCCTAGGAGATGCTCATAAACCATTATTAACATTAATGGAATCTCTAAACACGAAATATATGGGACTTAGAGTTGCAATACTAACAGACTTCGATGAAGAGGGGGAAGAGATAGGTAAAAAGATAGAAAAGATGCTTGAAGGTAGTACTTTAAAGGTAGAGAGAACTTTAAAAGATAGACTTAAGAAAGCTATGCTAGAAGAGAATAGAAGAAGAATAGAAGAGTTAATTGGATTATTGAAAGAAGAAATTTAAATTTAAAAATACCATTAATTTCTAATTGAATTCTGGAATTGATGCACCATGGAAATATATGGTATAGCAGAATTACCACTACATTATGGTAAAGCTCCAAGATGGCTTTTCCAAAGAATGGTTAAATTGGCATCTGAAATACTTGAAATAATGTATAATGAATTTGGGGAACTGAAGATAATGGAGAGATTAAGCAATCCACTATGGTTCCAAGCATTTAGCAATGTTCTAGGATTCGATTGGCACTCTTCAGGGTCAACTACAGTAACATGTGGAGTTTTAAGGGAAGCTCTAAATAGAGTGGAAATAAATTTAGCACTAGCTGGAGGTAAAGGTAGGAAGAGCCTTGAAACCATTAACGACATAAAGAATATATCAAACAAGTTCGGGTTGAACGATGAAGATGTAACTAAACTTGAAGAGAATAGTAGGTTAACTGCAAAAGTAGATAATGTAGCATTACAAGATGAATTCACAATATATCATCATGCAATGCTGATATCTAAAGATGGGAAATGGTGTGTAATACAGCAGGGGATGAACACCGACTTGAAATGTGCAAGGAGATACCACTGGTTCTCGGAGGATATAAGAGATATGGTTGAAGAACCACATAAAGCAATATCATGCCAAATAAAGATGGAGAGAATTTTGAATCTAATAGATAGGGAAAGTGCAAATGTCAGGAAAACCATAGTGGATATAGTTAATGAAGGGCCATCGAAAATAAAGAGATACTTATCTGAAGCAAACAGAATATTGTGTAAAATTGAAGGTATTGATAAATGGATAAACAGATCCACGGTTACTAATAGAACTATGAGCGACAACAGATACGTAATATATAAACCAATAGATGAAAGGAAGATCGATTGGAGTAAACTTGAAGAAGTATACAGTGTTAAAGTGGAAGATTTCAAGAACCTCCTATTACATCCAGGTATAGGTCCAAAGACCATTAGAGCCCTATCATTAATCTCAGAACTGATATATAATGAACCTCCATCAAAAAGAGATCCGGTAACACATATATACGATCCAGTAAAGTGGTCTTATGCCGTGGGAGGGAAAGATGGAATTCCATATCCAATATCTAGGAAGCATTATGATGAGGTAATATTCGAATTGAAAAGCATAGTGGAAGCCATAAAAAGAGATGAAGAGGAAAAAAGGATGGCTTTCAGAAACCTTAAAAAGATATCTGAAAAATGGGGTATTGAAATTTAAGTTAACCTTTAAGGATACCATGCTTCTCCAGTAAATCAGCAACTAAATCTATTGGGAGAGCATACCTAACATTATTATCTCTACCCACCATAGTCTCAGCCATGAACATGGAATTCAAAATAGCTTCCTCAACAGCTTCCACAGTAGCCTTAAACAAATATGACATGTACCCTTCACTTAACACTTGAATTTCACGAATTGGAGATTCCTCATAATGGGGGATCCTATTAGCTGTAGAAAATGCCACTACGAAATCTCCACTACCATGAGACGAATACCCACCAGTCCTCGCAATACCATGAGTTGCACGTTTAGCCAATCTATGAAGTTGCCTAGCAGTTAAAGGTGCATCCGTAGCTACTATTATCACTATAGATCCACTCCCATCACCACCTCTACCACCATAATCTTTCAACTTCAACCCCACAGGAATTCCAGCTATAGTTAAATCTTCCCTACGACCAAAATTGGATAAAACCAGTACACCCACAACGTATCTTCCAATATCACTAGGAAGCACTCTAGAGGCGGAGCCTATTCCACCTTTAAACTCGAAACATGACATTCCAGTTCCAGCTCCAACATTACCTTCAACAACGGGATTTGAAGAAGCATTTTCAATAGCTTTAAAGACATGTTCATGTTTAACATGTCTCCCCCGAATATCATTTAAGAATCCATCATTACACTCCAATACAACTGGATTAACAGTGCCAGTACTAACACCTATATCTGGATTTAAATTCAACATATACTCTATAATTGCATCAGCCACTATACCCACATTCAAAGTGTTAGTTAAAGCTATAGGAGTCTCCAATTGTCCAAGTTCATTTAATTGAGCTAAACCAATAGGTTTACCAAAACCATTAATTATGAAGGAACTTGCCACAACCTTACTCTTAAAAACATTCCTATCCTCATGCGGAAATATTACGGTTACGCCAGTCCTAATTGGACCCTTACCTGGAATAAGCTTTCCCTCACCTTCAATGATAGTGCAATGACCCACCATAACCCCTTTAACATCAACTATTGAATTGCTAACACCAGTATCAAATACGCCTATCTTCAATCCAATATCCCTAACCCTCACCCTGCCCAAAAACATCACCAAACAATTATTTAAGAGGGCTTTTGAAAATTTAAGTTTGTATGATTCCTGAAAAAGTAATTAGATTGCTTAGAGGAGAACCTAGAGAATACTACATCATTGATGGAGAAACAAAACTTCTAAGACCAGAATTATATCCACATGGCAAAGATAAAGTGCCAATACTCTGTGAAACTGAAGAGAAGCTTCCAATATATAAGGGGTATATGAGTGGATTTAGATCTATAATAAATGTTTCAGATGAAGGATACATAATAAAACTGAAGGGGATAGGAATACCATTCAAAGATGTAAAACCAATCTACAAGAACAACACCATATACACCTACTATTTCACAAATGAGTATATTGGAACTGGACAGTTAATGTGGGGATTCATGACACCAAATGAAGCTGAAGAAGAATTAAATAATATGATAATGTTAAGAGAGCTGGGAATACCGGTTCCAGAACCCATAGGATTAGGATACTATGATAAGATAAGATTACTGAAAGTAAAGGATAGATATGAACTTACGAACAAGATAATGAGTGGTGGACGTGGAGAACTCATAAAGATGCTTGAAGAAAGCACATGGGAGCAACGGGGTGCATGCATATTCTACAAAAATATAAGTGACATTAGAGTAGATGAAATACTATACGGACTATTAATACCAAAAGTGGATAAGATAATTAACATTAAGGAAGTTAAATCATATCTTAAATGGCTTGGATCCTCCTGTGGATACAATCTAAGATTACTTCACGAAAATGGCATAATACATGGAACAGTATATGACCCCAGTGGATTCGGAATATACACAAACTCCCATTTAGCAAATCATGTGGTAGGATTGGAAGAAACATACATAACAGACTTCCATTTAACAAGAAAGATTCGTGGAAAGGAATTTGAAAGAATAAAAATGGAAGAATACTATGCTTTATGGCATGTTATGAATCCACTACCATCAGCAGAGAAATTTATAATAGCACAAGTGAAACGTACAACAATACTAAACGCTCCAGAAGTAATTTCGCAAATGCATACATGGGAGGGGTTTCAAGCCTTTAATGAAATAGCAAGTCTTCATGGAGGATACTATAGACCTGGAAACATATACGAGGAATTCACAGAAAGTCTGATAGAAGGTATAGAGTATGGATACAATAAAATGAAGAAATATGAATTAGAACGAAATATGAAAAGGAAAATGCTCATGATTCTAAGCATATTGAAGGATGCCTTCCTAGAACTCTATGGACTCCCAAAAGGTATGGAGAGAGGGAGAGAGGTTGTTGATATAGTTATGGATTCAAAGAAGATAGATGAAAAGACAATTTCAAGAAAAATAAATGAAATTAAAGGTAGAATTGAAGAACTACTTTGAGCGGCTCTTATCAATTTCCAGCAAAACTTCTTCCATTATACTTAAAGCTTTATCCATTAATTCAATGGATATATTTAATGGTGGAGATATCCTAATTGATGATACACCACAACCTATAACTGCAACACCACGCTTAAAACAGTTGATTAAGAAAGACTCAAGCTCCTTAACAGCAGGCTCTTTACTCTTCCTATCCTTAACAAGTTCGACTCCTATCATAAGCCCCTTACCCCTAATGTCACCTATAAGCTCAATCTTTTCAGCCATCTCCCTAAACCTCTTCATAGCGTAATCTCCAATTTTCACAGCATTCTCCATTAATCTCTCCTCCTCAATGACATCAATAACTGCTGATGCTGCAGCACATGAAACTGGATTACCTCCAAAAGTAGATGCATGACTACCTCTTGGCAAAGACATAACATCAGCTCTACCAATCACAGCTCCAAGTGGGAGTCCAGCAGCAATCCCCTTAGCCACAGTGATCAGATCTGGAGTTACGTTCCAATTCTCTATTGCAAACCACTTCCCAGTCCTACCCATACCACTTTGAACTTCATCTGAAATCATTAGTATACCGTAATTATCACACAACTTCCTGATCTTAGACCAATATTCCGGGGGTGGAACTATATAGCCACCTTCACCTTGTATTGGCTCAAACACTATACAACTAGTTTCATCTGGTGGAACAAACTTCTTAAAGTAATACTCATCTATGAAGTCTACACACCAATATCCACACTCAGGGTATCTCTGCTTCCACGGGCATCTATAGCAGTATGGGTATGGCACATGCTCAACGCTGGGTAGTAGGGGGGCAAACCATTTACGCTGAACAGGCTTACTGGAAGTTAAGGTAACACTTCCAAATAATCTACCATGAAATGCCCCTATATACGCCATAATGTATGGTCTTGAACCCTTAAAGTATCCTCTAGCAACCTTCATTGCACCCTCAACAGCCTCAGCACCACTATTACAGAGGAAGACACGCTTCTGAAAGTCTCCAGGAGTTATCTTACAAAGCTTCTTAGCTAACTCCACAGCAACATCATACCAGAAGTCTGTTAACGAGTAATGAAGATATTTTTCAGCTTGCCTTTTAATTGCCTCTACAACCTTTGGATGACAATGACCAACAGAAGTGACTGCTATACCAGCATTCAAATCGATATACTTATTACCATCAACATCAGTTAATATGCAACCTTTAGCTTCCTTCAAAACAAGAGGATACCAACGTACAAAGGATTGCATTAGAAACGTTTCATCCTCTTCCAAAATCTTCTTGGCATTAGGTCCTGGAGGTGTAACTATAATTTTCGGAACATCAATTTCGGTCAAAATTTACACCAAAATATAGTCATCAGCTAAACTTTAAAGGCTTTCTATAATAGATTTGTACACTATTTCGCCATTAACAATAGTCATTAAAACTTTAACATCCTTTATCCTACTTTCATCTATGGAGAATGGATCCTCTGAGAGAACAATCATATCAGCATACTTCCCAACTTCAAGAGACCCCTTAATCTTCTCCTCAAAACCGATGTACGCGGCATTTTTAGTGAATAAAAGTGCTGCTTCAATTGGAGTTAAACATTCATCATACGTATACTTGTATAGCTCTATACCATCATACTTCCCCCTACTCACAGCAGAATAAATCTGATATAGTGGGTCAAGTGGATCTACAGGGCAATCCGATCCACCAGCAATTTTCACACCAGCTTCAATCATACTCTTAAATGGGTAAACCCACTTAGCTCTATCAGGCCCAACCCTATCCACAGCCCAGAAATCGGATATTATGAATCTAGGCTGAATAGATGCACATACACCTAAATCACTCATCAACTTAATAAGTTCTGGAGACATTATCGATGCATGCTCAATTCTATGCCTATAATCAGCTCTCGGATTCTTTGAAAGAACTTCACTAAAAACTTTTAGAGCTAACTCCACAGCCCTATCGCCAATAGCGTGAACTGCAACTTGCAATCCACCATCATGAGCTCTAGACACTATATCCCTAAACCTTTCAATTGGCATAGTCAAGATACCCATACTACTTGGATCATCACTATATGGTGACCTTAAAGCTGCAGTTCTAGCTCCAAGAGAACCATCAATTAAAACTTTAACACCATTAATCTTTATGAAATCATCACCAAATCCTCTCTTCAACCTCAAAACTAGCAATTCATCTAAATACTCAGCTGAAATGTATAGACATACTCTAACCTTAAGCTTCCCCAAACTTCTAGCAACCTGTAAAGCTTCAATTTCCTCTGGAATCGCAGAAACGAAATGTACAGATGTTATCCCATGGGATAAAGCTTCATTACATGCAAGCTCCACAGCCTTAACATAATCATCAAGAGATGGCTGTGGAATCTTAGACCAAACAAGCTTCATAGCAGATTCCCTAAGAATCCCTGTGGGTTCACCATTCTCATCCCTATCAATCTTTCCACCTTCAGGGTCAGGGGTATATCTATCAATTCCAGCAATCTTTAAAGCCAAGGAATTAGCTACAGCAATGTGACCGCAAACCCTTCTCAGGAAAACCGGGTTTTCCGGTGCAACTTCATCTAAATCCCACCTATTCGGATATCTCTTCTCAGAAAACTTATCTTGATCCCAACCTCTACCGAGAATCCATTTTCCAGGCTCTAAACTTTCAACACGTTTCTTAACTAAACCCTTAAATTCATCTATGGATTTAACATCTCTCAAATCAAGTATTGAAAGTGAAAGTCCAACTCCAATGAAATGTATATGCGTATCAATGAAACCGGGCAAAACAGTTTTCCCCTTCAAATCAATAGTCAAAGTGTTATCGCCAATGAGACTCTCAACATCCCTAGAAGAACCCAGAAAGATTATCTTACCATCTTTAACAGCTAAAGCTTCAAATACCCTATTCCCCTCATCAAAAGAGTATATCCTACCATTAACTAACACGAGATCAGCTTTCAAATCAACCATACAAGATCAATTATAAAGTAATGCCACTTAAAACTATTTAAACGTAATCAATCCCAACCCTCCCTTAGAAAGGGTAATATATGGAGTATTGGATACGTATCCATGGTGATTAAATGTACGATATAATAATAAACAATGCAAAGATAGTTGATGGAACTGGAAGCCCATGGTACTATGGGAGCATAGCCATAAGGAATGGCAAAATAGTGGAAATTAAGAGGAAGGGGAAATTCAAAAGTGGAGAACACGTAATAAACGCAGAGGGTTTAATGGTAGCTCCTGGATTCATAGATATGCACAGCCATTCAGATGCATACCTACTAATAAATCCTAAAGCTGAAAGCAAAATTAGGCAGGGGGTTACACTGGAAGTCATAGGGAATTGCGGTTCAAGCATGGCTCCAATACTACCAGACAAACTAAGTGAATTCAAAAGAAGATTAGGAGAACTTGCACAATACATAACATGGGACTGGTCAACATACAAGGAATACAAGGAGAAGCTAATGAAGAATGGAATAGCATTAAACGTTGCCCCACTAATAGGGCATGGAACATTAAGAGTAAATGTTATGGGATATGAGAATAGAGAGCCAACAATGGAAGAACTTGAAGAAATGAAGAGATTACTTGAGCAATGCATGAAAGATGGAGCCTTCGGATTATCCACTGGACTAATATACACCCCCGGAAGCTACGCTAAAACCGAAGAGATAATTGAACTTGCAAAAGTAGCGGCAAAATATGGTGGAATATACTCTTCACATATAAGAAGTGAAGCAGACAAGCTCATAGAAGCCATAATGGAAGCAATAAGGATAGGTAAAGAGGCAAAAATTAGAGTAGAAATTTCACACTTAAAATCAGCTGGAATTAGGAATTGGGGAAAGATAGTGGAAGCACTAAAAAGAATTGAGGAAGCAAGATTGGAGGGGGTGGATGTAACAGCCGACTTCTACCCATACACAGCTGGAAGCACAAGCTTAACAGCTTGCATACCACCATGGGCTCACGTAGGCGGAATAGAGGAGATGATCAAGAGACTAAAAGACCCTGAACAAAGAATGAAGATAAGAAGGGATATAGAAGCAAGCATTGAAGGATGGGAGAATCTTGCAAACCTAGCTGGATGGGATAAGATAATAGTGGCATCATGTGAAAAGAATAAGCAATATGAAGGGTTAAGTATAAGCGAAATAGCTAAGATAAATGGGAAAGATCCATACGATCAAGCATTCGACCTAATAATAGAGGAGGAGGGAAGAGTACAGATAATACTACACATGATGAGAGAAGAAGACATGTTGGAAGCATTAAAAAGCCCATATACAATGGTTGGAACAGATGGATCAAGCATAGCACCATATGAACCTCTAGGAAGAGGAAAACCTCACCCAAGAAGTTATGGAACATTTCCAAGAATTATTGGGAGATATGCAAGAGACAAGAGGGTTATAACCATAGAAGAAGCTATCAGAAAGATGACATCACTACCAGCCAACAAACTTGGATTGAAGGATAGGGGGATTATGAGGAGAGGGTTCTGGGCAGACCTAGTAATATTCAACCCAAAAACAATAATAGATACAGCATCCTTCGAAAACCCACATCAATATCCGGAAGGAATAGAATACGTAATAGTAAATGGGAAAATAGTTATAGATAGAGGCGAACATACAGGAGAATTGCCTGGAAAAGTTCTGGAAAGAGAATGAACTAAAATAGTGTAAAGCTTGAATGAGAAGACAAAACAATATAAATATTCAACCCCTCTAATTTATTTAGTGACAAGTAATGAGTGAATGGGATCCAATACTCTTTCAACTTGGAGTTGGAGCCATAACAGGATTCATAGTTGGATATGCATTGAAGAAGATAATGAAGGTATTGATAATCATCATGGGAATATTCCTACTGGCACTAGCATACTTACAGTGGAATGGAATTATAAAGGTGGATTATGCAACACTAATAGGTAAAATAGAGAATGCCACAAAAAGCCTTCTAGGGGAATCCACACCATTAATAAGCCAAATAACAGCCAATATACCTTTCGCAGGATCATTTCTAGCTGGATTTTATATAGGATATAAAAAGGGTTGAAATTTAAGTATCTAAAAATTCAAGCTAGCTTCTCTAAATCGGAAACCTTAATACCGTAACGCCATAAATCCTCTTCATACTGGAATATTAGAGGTAAACCGCCTGTGTGTATGAACAACACCTTAGACCCCTTCTCTATAACCCCTTTATCCACGAGATCCATTAAACCCATAAAAGCCTTTCCAGTATATAATGGGTCTAAGAGTATAGCTTCCATCTTTGCAACTCTCCGCATAACCTCCACAACATCCTTAGTCACTATCCCATATCCACCACAAGTATACTCATCATAAACTATGATGTCCTTATCATCAAGTTTAACAGGTAGCTTCAAGTACTCCACAGAATCTTCAGCAAGCCTCTTAATTCTATTGGAAACAAGATCCCTTGAAGGTCCACATGAAATCCCCAAAACCTTAATTCCACTATTCAGATTCTTCATCCCCAAACATAATCCAGTCTGCGTTCCACCAGAACCTGTAGAATGAACTATGTAATCCACTTTCACACACATTTCATTTAATTGATGGAGAATTTCCACAGAAGCATTCAAGTATCCTAAAACACCAACTTTACTTGCACCACCACCCGGAATTATATATGGCTTCCTACCTTTAGCCTCTTGCTCCCTTGCAACCTCCTCTAAAACCTTTGGAATTTCACTACTGGGAACATCAACAATTTTAATCTCAGCATCAAATAATACATCTAATAGAAGATTCCCCTTAACCTTCTTAGGACCTGTAGCTGTGAGAATTAAAATTGGATGCAAATTATATAGTTTACATGCAGCTGCAGTCAATCTAACATGATTTGAACATAAAGCCCCAACAGTTATTATGGTATCACAATTCTTTTTCAAGGCATCCCCCAATAGGTATTCAAGCTTCCTAGCTTTATTCCCACCCATAGCCAACTCCATGTAATCATCACGTTTAATATACAATTCAATACCGAGCTCTTCACTAAGCTTAGGCATATACTGTATTGGTGTTGGCAAACGTACAAGTCTAACTCTTGGATGATCACCTATAGATAAAACCAAACCTATACACCAAACTGCTATATCATATAATCAGTATAAAAGTGTTAGTGTTTATTTACGCTGGAGCAACCTTCAACCTCAACCCTACAACATCAACAATCTTAACCTTCTGCCCCCTCTTAATATCGAAATCAGAGAATGCAGTCCACTCCTCACCAAAAACGTGTACAACACCATTTTCACCAGCTTTAAAATCGGTTTTGGCAACTCCAGTCATTCCAATAAGTCTCTTAGGATCTAACATCCCCCTAGCCCTCCTCCAACTCTTCCTAACATTATGTACATATATGATGAGGAAACCTCCTCCAATAGCCAACATGGATACGAAAACATATTGTGGAACTCCAATTTCAATATATGGTTGCTCCCTATACATAAATAATATCCCTAAGGCATACATTACTAAACCCAGAAAACCAAATAACTGTATACCAGGATATTGTAGTTCCACAAGTATCAATATGGATCCAATTATCAGCAAAGCTAAAGCTGTGGCACTAGGCCCAATTAAACCCATACCAAAGAGAGATAAAACTATCATTGCCGCTCCAATAAAGCCATAAACCTGAACCCCAGCAGTAAGTAGATCTATTAGTATAAGCCAGAATCCAAGTTCGAAGAGTAAACCAACAATAAGTGGATCATTGAGTAACGAGTATAACTGTGAGGCAATACTCCTACCAACCACAACAACTTCATAATCACTCCAACCAAGTACAGATAAAACCTCTTGAAGAGAATTAGCCTTAAAATCAGCTATTCCAAGCTCCAAAGCCCTACTAACAGTTAAATCAAGATTCTCAGTAACAAATTTAACTGCAATATCAACCCTACTATCATTGAAACCATACTTCCTCTCAGCAAGAGCTCTCATACGTTCAATAGCATAATTCAAGATTTTAGGGTCAACTGGTTCACCAGCAGTACTTCTAGGTTGACAGGAACCTATGACACTACCATCAGACATTACAAGATAGTTAGCTGCAAGAGCAATAAATGTTCCAGCTGAAACAGCCTTAGCCCCTGGAGGGCCAACCCAAACAACAGTTTCAACTTTAGAGCTCACAAGAGCATTAATTATTGTATCCATGCTATCCATATATCCACCATAAGTATTCAACCTAATAATTAGAGGTGCATTGAAAGCTTCAGCTTTAGATAAAGCATTCAAAATATACTCAGCAACACCAGCATCAATAGTGGCATCAACCTCAACATAATAAACTCTAAGAGGAGATGAAAGGGCAATATATGGCTGAATGGAAAGTGATATGAAGTAAACTAGAATGAGAATTAAAGATACGTGAAGATGCTTATCCCTAAACATAAACATTCAATATCAATTATAAAATTGGATGAACGTAGATAAAAATATAGTTAGTTATAAGTAGTGTAATTAAAATGCATGGAAATTTAACACATAAAATTCATCAAATTAAACAAAGTTAACAATACAATTATTAATCCACATCACTCAAAATATTTGATGTGAAATTATGTGGAGACATATACAGCTAGAAATAGCAAAGTATGGTAGAAAACTAACTGAAAAGGGGTTTGTATGTGGTCACGGGGGAAACATAAGTGTAAAGGTCAATGAAAACATATACATAACCCGTAGAGGAGCATCATTAGAAGACATATCGATTAGAGATATAGTTCAAATCCCCCTCAAACATGAAAGCGAAGCCGATAAACATGCTTCAAGCGAAGCACCAGTACACAGGGAAATTTACATTAAAACCGATTATAAGGCAATAATACACGCACATCCACCATACACAATTGCAGTATCATACTTCTTCAATGAAATAGAACCACTTGAAATAGAAGCCGCAATTAAAATGGGAAGCATAAAGGTGATTGAAGGGAAAAGTGGAACTAGAGAACTTGGAACAAAAATAGTTGATAACCTAGGGCCATGCAATGCAGTGATAGTTAGAGGACACGGAGTCTTCGCAACTGGATCAAACTTGGAAGAAGCATATAGAGCAACATGCAATGTAGAAAAGAATTGTAGACAAAAATATTTAACTGAACTTCTAAAGTCCACTGGACTTAAATTCATAAAACCAATGGAAATTTAAACTCTTTAAATAAATTAGTAGGTAAATGAGGGGTAAACATTGAGTGAAATATACGATGTAATCATAATTGGAGCTGGACCAGCAGGGCTATCCGCAGCCATATGTGCTTCTAGAACTGGACTCAAAACATTAGTTATTGAAAAGAATGCTCCAGGAGGAAATTTGGCGAAAATGAAAAGTTTGGAAAATTATCCTGGAATTCCCACACTACCAAACCCCATGGATCTTGCAATGCGAATGTATAATCAAGCATTAAAATTTGGAGCCAAAATAGTTTACCCAGAACAAGTTTTAGGATTAGAAGTGAAAGGAGCATTAAAAATTGTAAAGTGTAAAGGTGGAGAATATAGAGGATACGCATTGATAATAGCTACTGGCAGGGAGAAGGGTGAAACCACTATTAAGGGGGAGAGTGAACTCATAGGTAGAGGGGTGAGTTACTGTGCCAAATGTGATGGCCCACTATACAAAGGCAAAACAATAGCTCTAACTGGGAGAGACGAGGAAATATTAAGCGAAATGGAGCTCTTATCCAATTATGCTGAGAAACTATATGTAATAACTGAAACTTTAAATGAAAGAGTAATTGAGGAATCATCCAAGTACAGTAACGTTGAGTTATTGAAGGGGAGAATTGAAGAATTAAGTGGTATTGAAGATGGTATATCTATCAAGATAGTGAGAGATAATGAAAGTTTTGAAATAAAATGTGCTGGAATTTTCATTGCCAGTAGAGAAGAACCCAAAACCGAGATATATAGAGCTGCTGGGATTAAACTGAACGATCAAGGATACATAGCTGTGAACTTAAATCAAGAAACCAATATTAGAGGGGTATACGCAGCTGGAGATGTAACCGGTAGGGGGATGCAAGTGGCTATTGCAAGTGGAGATGGATGCATGGCGGCTATATCAGCATTAAAGTATGTTCAAGCATTAAAGAAGAGCATGAATGACATAAAATTTGATGGGAAAATATTCTACATAGAATTGGAGGAAGGAGTTAAAGCCTATCATAGAATTGAAGAAACAGAAGATGAAATTAGAATGATAAGCACTTACACTCCCCCAGAATATAGGGGTTTAGGATTAGCTTCAAAGATAATTGATGTAGCAGTAAATTACGTTAAAAATAGAGGGAAGAAGGTTGTAGTAGAATGTAGTTATGTGAAGAGCTGGATGGAGAAGAATAAGGATAAAATTTCAGATCTAAACATCGAGTACAGAATTAAAGCTTAAATAAATCACTTTTTATCCTCCATAAACTTCTTGAAAGCTACATATTCCTGGATTATCTTTACAAAGTTATCCCTCACAGGCTCATAAACTCTTTTATAGAATTCCTGCTGACTCTCTAAAGTCTCCTTAGAAAACCTCTTAACATAGTCTACAGCTGCTTCCCAAGCTATATTAAATGGAACCACAGAACTTATCTTACTTGCAATTTCCCTATCAAAGCTATCTGGAGTTTGAACGACATCTCCTATAACATAATATCCACTACTTGAAATAGGAACCTTCTCATCTCCAAGACTATCAAAATTGTATTTACCCCTAATAGCCCCTGCATCTTCAAACCTCTTCCGTGAGAACCCATATTTAGGTTTGTAGTACTTTGCCCAAGCATAGAATATGGCTCTATTCAAGCCGAAAGATTTAGCTTTATCGATATCCCCTCTCAAAACGTAGTATCTCGCAGCTTGAAGTAAAGCCATAGTCTGAAATCTACCAATATGTCCACTAATTGCGGGTATACTGATTGCCATGGATAAAAGACTCTTAGTGGGTTTTGAATGCTTAGATTTTAAACCCATCTTTGGGATATATCCTCCAACCTCCCTATAAGCTTCTAAAGCCAATTCATCAGCTTCACCATCAACATAAACCCTCCAATCCATATTATGCTTAAATGATGAAGGGTTAGTCCAAGATATATCGAAAGAATCAATTTCATTTGGTTTAAAGCACACAGCAACTATATCATGTTCCCTATGAAGAGATAATGGAGAAGTGAAAACTCTCTGAATATCAATCTTATTCTCAACTTTGAATTCCCTATCCAAGTTAGAGACCTTTAAAACTATATCTCTAATCTTATCCCAACACTTACTTATTGTATACTCAACAATGGCATAAGCTACATCAAGTGGGTGAACTTTACTTAAAACATCCTTTGAAATTGCATTTTCATGTAAATGTATATGTAACCCTCTACCAGACCACTTCAAGTAAATAGATTTACATACCCCTTTACTCTCAAGAAAGCTGACGATAATCCTTGCCACATCCAATGTCAATTTAACATTACTGAGTGAGCCATCAACATCCCAAATAGGTGTACATCCAATAATGTTATCTAGATCTTCTAGATCCTCACGCTTATTAAGGACGCTGTATATGTTTATGGAACCATAAAAGCTTCTAACATTAATCCACACATGACTCTCAAGGAAACGTTTAAATGAAGCTTCATCTTTAAAGGATAGAGGTGGACCATTCCTACTCCAATATCTAAAGAAGATACGCTTCTCACCAGAACTTTTAGCTTCAGCAGCAACCCAACGCATCCTACAATAATCCAGAATTTCACTTACAACTCTCCTATCCGAATAATACTTCAAAACATCTCTAGCCATCATACAATTAAAATTTAAACAATAACCCACCATAAAAACATGATGCCATAAAGTGTAGAGTAGAAATGCTTATAAACATTGAGCATTAGAAAGAGCATTGAAATTCCACAATATGGTGGTATGGAGTGAACTATGAAAAACTATTCTCTAAAACAGCTGGACATATGAGGCCATCAGAAATAAGGAGACTATTAAGGTGGGCTACACAGAAAGATATAATTAGCTTTGGAGGGGGGATACCAGATCCAAAAAATATACCAAAAGAAGATCTTGCAGAAATCACGAAGAGAGTCATACTGGAGTACGGGGAGGAAGCATTAATATACGGTCCCACCAGAGGAAATAACATACTACTAGAAGAAGTTATAAAATTCATGGGTAAAAATGGTATAAAAGTTAAAGGAGTTGAAGAACTCGTAATATTAACTGGAAGTCAACAAGGGTTAGATCTATGGGCTAGAGTTCTACTAAACCCAGGAGACATAGTATTTGTAGAAGCCCCAACATACTTAGCAGCTTTAAATGCATTTGCACCATACCAGCCAAACATAATTGGAATACCATTAGATGATAATGGTATGAAGACAGACATATTGGAGGAGAAGATAAAGGAGAACATTAGAAGGAAGAGGAAGATAAAGTTCATATACACAATACCCACATGCCAAAACCCCTCAGGATACTCCATGAGCCTTGATAGGAGAAAGCATCTAATGGAAATAGCATCAAAATACGACCTCCTAATACTAGAAGATGACCCATACAGCTACTTCCTATACGAGAAAGTTGAAACAACACCATTAAAAGCCATGGATAATGAAGATAGAGTAGTCTTCATGAGCACATTCAGTAAAATGATAGCACCTGGACTTAGAGTTGGATGGATGGCTGGAAACGAGAAGATAATAGAGAAGATAATATTGGCTAAGGAAGTTGCAGACCTATGCACATCACCATTAAGCCAATACATAGCTGCAGAAGCTCTAAAAACTGGATTACTGGAAAAGCATCTACCAAGAATTAGGGAGATTTATAGGGAGAAAAGGGACGTGATGATGAGCTCCCTCGAAACATATATGCCAAATGGATCCAAATGGGTTAAACCCGTCGGAGGAATGTTCATATTTGCATGGGCCCCAGAAGGGGTTGACACAGAACTAATAGCCCAAAAAGCAATAGAGAAGTATAAGGTTGCATATGTCCCTGGAAGATCATTCTACCCAGATAAGTCAGTTAGAAATGCCATGAGATTAAACTTCACATACCCATCAAAAGAGCAAATAGTGGAAGGGGTAAGAAGACTTTCACAAGTAATAAAAGAAGAAATGAGATAATCGATAATATAACAGCAATGGTTGTGAAATCAAAATGCATGAATGGGCTCTCGCAGAAGCTGTGGTAATGTCCGTATTAAGAATTGCAAAAGAAAAGGGGTTAAAAGAAGTAAAGGAAGTTGTCATTAAAATTGGAGAACTACAACAAATAGATATTGAAATATTCAAATTCGCCCTTTCAGAACTAAAATCAGAAAGGAATCTGGAGAATGTGGAATTCAAGCTAGAAACTATTGAAGCAGAAATGATGTGTAGAAAGTGTGGATATAGATGGAAGTTTAAAGATGAAAGTTTGAGTGAAGATGTTAAAGAAGCCATACACTTCATACCAGAAGTAGCACATACATTCATGAGATGCCAGAAGTGTGGAAGTCCAGACTTCGAAATAATAAGTGGTAGGGGGGTTTGGATAGAAAGCATAAGTGGTGTTACTTGATGGATCCAAGGATAACTGCAATAAATGAACATGTTAAAAACATTAGAAACGTTATAGCAGTGGTTAGCGGGAAGGGGGGTGTAGGTAAAAGCATAATTTCAACAATAATGGCACTACAACTCTCCAGAATGGGGTACAAAGTTGGATTACTAGACACAGACTTCACAAGTCCAGCCACACACATAATATTAAATGCTGAAGAATTAACGCCGAAAGAGGAGAAGGGGGTAATACCTCCAGAAATCCATGGATTAAAGTATATGACAATCACATACTACACGAAAAATAATCCAACACCATTGAGAGGTATAGACATCTCCAACGCTCTAATAGAACTATTATCCATAACTAGATGGGGGGAACTAGACTACCTAATAATAGATGCACCTCCAGGGATAAGCGATATAATACTAGACTTGCTGAGAATTAATTGGAGGATAAAATTCGTAATTGTAGTAACACCATCAAAATTAGCTATGGAAACTGTTAAGAAACTTATAAAATTACTGGAAGAACAAAGTGGAGAAATAATTGGAGTAATAGTAAACATGATCATGGGTATTGAAACAAACGAGTATAAGAAACTTAACAAAAAAGTATTAGTGGAAATACCATTCCAACAAGACTTAGAAAACAAAATTGGGGATGTAGAAAGTCTTCTGGAAAGCATTGTAGGAAGAAAAGTAAAGGAAGCTTTAAACTTAATAATTAAGGAATCTTCTTAAATCCATCTGTTTTTCCATAAATGAGAAATCAATACTCTTACCAAACCTCACCTTCATATAATCCCTTGCTGCTATTGTTGGAACACCAGTTTCATTCTCAATCCACCTAGCCTCAGACTCAGGGCTCTTCATAATCATATGCATCCCAAAATGGGTTATAATAGCCTTCTCAGGCTTAATCTTATTAATAATTTTAGCAGCATCCACACTGGTCATATGCCCCTCCCAAGGTTTACCACCAGGCCTCAAAACTGAAAGTATGATTAGTCTAACACCACCATAGTATTCTTCAACATCATCAAAATATTCGGAGTCAGGAATATAGGCGAAATCTCCATACTGAGTTCTAAATCTAAAACCAATAGTACTTGGATCACTATGAACAGCTTTACAAACCTTAACCTCCAAATCACCTATAACCATTGAAAAACCGATCTTAGCTTCATAAACTTCTGAAGGTATTGATTGATGATACTTCGATAAAACCTTCTCACAAACATCATTACCATATAAGACACTAGTAGAAGCCAGTAAAACCCCTCTCTTTATAGTGGTACCTTCACTCATAGCCTCTATCATCACAGCAACATCATTGGAATGATCTGGATGAGCATGTGAAACCAGTATCCCATTGATTTTACGTGGATCTAAACCCATCTCAATAGAGTAAACTAATGCCCCTGGACCTGGATCCACATGAATATTAGACTTAGAACTAATAATCCTAATACCACCAGTCCTCCTCTTCTGAGTAACCATCGAAAACCTTCCACCACCAGTCCCAAGGAAAATTATTTCAACAGACAATTCAACCACAATCAAATTTATGAATGAAAAATATGAATAATAGTTTTACCCTCAATATAAGTGGTGGTAACCCGTGAATAAAGATGAAATCTACGAGAAATGCTATAGTGAAATAATTGAGAGAATTAAAGATAAAGAGTTATTTGAGAGAATGAAGATAATATGCGAAGTTATGAAGAGAAATATCCCATACTACTTCTGGGTTGGATTCTATATTCCAAGAGAAGAGTATCTAGAACTAGGCCCTTCAATGGGTCCCCCCGCATGTGCAAGAATAGCATACACAGGGGTTTGTGGAACGGCATATAGACTTAGAGAAACAATAATAGTTCCAGATGTAGATAAGTTTCCAGGACACATAGTATGTGACCCAAGATCAAAATCTGAGATATCAGCACCCGTATTCAATTCAAGAGGGGAGGTAATAGCTGTATTCGATGTTGATAGTGATCAATTGGGAAGTTTCGATGAAAAGGATAAAATGTGGATTGAGAAGATATTAAAGGAGGTTTTCACAAAGCCCTAATGGAAACAATCATACATAACCCGCCAATTCTACTACACATCAATTCATTTTTGAATATATAGTTCAGGTCTCCTCTGAGATAGTAATGGTAGATTTCTCCTAACATCATTCAATCTCTCAACACTTATATCACTATACACCATTACACCTTCACGTTCACCAGCATCCGCCAACATCACACCATACGGATCAACTATACAACTCCTACCACAAAATCTTGGTTGAGTCTGATTTGCCATAACCACATAAACTCCATTCTCTATAGCTCTAGCCACAATCATAGTTAATAAATGAACTTCCTTCAAAACTCCACCATACCATGCTGAAGAAACACAAATCAATGTACATCCATTAAGAGCCAAGTTTCTAGCAGTTTCCGGGAAGCGAATATCATAACATATTAGCAAACCAACATTGAATTCACCTAGCCTAACAGGTTTAGCCAACGAATTTCCTGGAACTATGTAATCCGATTCCCTAACATTAAATGCATCAAAAAGATGGGTTTTACGATAAACTGAAAGAACTTCACCAGAACTAGATATTAAAACTGAAGTATCATAAACCCTTCCATGCGGATCATCAGCTTTCTCAGAAAAATTCACGACAACATTGACATTGCAATCTCTCGCATAACGCTTGATTTCACCTATAAAGCCCCCATCAATACACTCTGAAAACTTCAATGAATCCCTATCCAATGGGAAAAACATGGAATATTCTGGGAAGACAACAAGTTCAACGCCAATTTTAGATGCATACTCAATATAACTCAAAATCCTCTTAAGATTCTCATCCTTAGATCTACTAGCATTAAATTGGACAGATGCAACACGCATTTCAACACCACGAATTACACTTATATTTACTATAAAAGATTAAGTTTATTGTGATAGCTTATGAGAATCCTATTAATCCATGCCGAAAAATTTTGGTGGAAAGTTACAAAACCCGTTAGAATACCCATCAGAGATGAATTAACCGATGAAAACAGAGAGGGGATGGAAGAAGACGTCCTAGTAGCATTCACATGTATAGAATCAATAGATGAAGATAGAATTGAAGAGAAATGTTTGAAAGCAGTTGAATCAATAATGGAAGTATCCTCAAGAATAGGTGTGAAGAAGGTGATATTATATCCATATGCACATTTATCCAATCAATTGGGGGGATTAGAAGTAACCGTTAAGGCTTTGAGGATAATAACACAAAATTTAATGGAAAAGGGGTATCAAGTAAAACAATCACCATTTGGGTATTATAAGGAGTTCATGCTACACTGTAAAGGGCATCCATTATCAGAAGCGCTTAGAGTAATATGAAAGGAGCTACGAATAAAAGGGTACCATTGAAGTGATCAGTTAAGGTTAACAGTTTAGTTCATTCAATCTTTATTTCGTATCCCTCTTCCCTTCTACCCTTCTCCTTCTCCAATTTCAGCTCTAGAATCCCATTCTTATAACTTGCTTTAGCACTTTCCTTCCTAACTTTAGCAGGCAATGTTATTTCCTTATAATACTTTCTATCTCCAGTTTGAGCACTCACAATAAGTCTATCACCATCAATTCTAATCCTTATATCCTCCTTATTAACTCCAGGCATTTCCACGATTACTGTTATAGTGTTCTCATCTTCATAAACATCTGCTAAAGGCTCTCTTTCCTCTTCAATTGTTGGTTTACCGTAAAACTTCTTCACATTACCAAACTCCTTGATCGTGGGCTTGCCATCAGGACCTATACTTATCGAGAATCCATATATGAATGGCCCTCTAATCCCCCTCTTCTCTAAATCCTCAAATTCACGTTCAATTTGATCGAAGAGCTCATATGGTGTGGGTATGGAAAATCTCCTAGTAATTTCCTCGAAGAACTCTCTAAACCATCTGTCAAAGGGGTCTTCCCATCTCCTCCTACCAGACATGATAATATCACCAATTAATATGTTATTGGAATAGTTGGATAAATAGTTTTTTAGCTACTACTATTACGGCCAGCACCATCTCTACCCACAGCCTCAACAACAATTTCCTCACTAATCTGTGTAGTGTACAGTTTGTAGTAGAATCCCTGTCTACGCATAAGCTCTTCATGTGTACCCTCCTCCTCAATTACACCATTATGCAATACTATTATCCTATCCCAATCCCTAGCCAACGTCAATCTATGGGCAATTATTATTGCAGTCCTATTTTCAAGGAGCTTCCTTATAGCATACTTAATCATGTACTCAGTCTTCGGGTCAACAGCACTTAAAGCTTCATCTAAAACTAGTATCGGGGGATCCTTAAGCATTGCTCTAGCAAAGGATATCAATTGCCTCTCCCCAGTAGATAGTTTCCTACCAGCCTCACCAGCATCAGTATCATATCCTTTTGGAAGTCTCATAATGAACTCATGAATTCCAAGCCTCTTACAAACATCAATAACCTCATCATCAGTAGCATCAGGCTTACCAATCCTAATATTATCCATTATAGTCCCTCTGAATAGAAATGTGTCTTGGGGGACGAAGGCTATCTGCTTCCTAAGAGACTCCTGCTTAACCTTCCTAATATCAATACCATCAATACTTATCGAACCACTCGTAACATCATAGAATCTGGCAAGCAGATACACCAAGGTGGTCTTACCAGAACCTGTGGGTCCAACTATAGCAATCTTCTCACCAGGTTTAATGTGAAGATTAATATTCTTAAGTACAGGAATCCCCTTAACATACTCAAACCACACATTCTCATACTTAATATCCCCCTTAACCCTTGGAAGCTCAATGGCATCAGGAGCATCTTTAACATCCACCTCACTTTCTAAAACATTAAATATTCTGTCTGAAGCAGCTAATGCAGCTTGTAGCATATCGTAGAAGTTGGTTAATTGCATTATTGGATTCATAAATCTAGTCACATAAGCTAAGAATGCTACAAGCACACCAACCTCAAGCCTACCCTGAGCACTTAGAAAACCACCATACAATAACACTACAATGGTGCCAATATTACCAATGAAGCTTACTGTAGGCCAGAATATTGCCATCAGCTTTCCAGCTTGAAGTTGAGCTTCAAACTGCTCAGTAGCACTCATCTGAAATCTGGCTTGAGAATCCTCCTCCCTACCGAAAGCTTGAATAACCCTAATACCGGAAATACTTTCCTGAACCCTAACAGTTACTTCAGCTATCTTCTCCCTAGTTCTACGATAAGCCTGTCTAAACTTACGGCTGAAAACATATGCTATCAACAGCATTACAGGTAATGTTAATAGTGTTACCAAGGTTAATGGGACATTTAATAGGTACATGGCAATGATGACACCAATCAATGAGAATACATCACTAACGATATGGAATATTCCTGAAATAAATGATTCCCTTAATATCGAAGTATCATTTATAACTGTGGATATTAAGTCTCCAGCCCTCTTATAATCATGGTATTTGAACGATTGAAACATTATCTTCTCCATAAGCTTATTCCTCAGATCATAAATTAACCTCTGACCAATCCATGATACAGCATATCCCTGAACTGCCATTGCAACCCAATTACCAACCATAGCTAAGAAGTATAAAGCTGAAATCCTTAATAGACCATTCATATCTCCAACCATTATGTAATTATCAATGGCTAAACCCAAAAGATAGGGTGAAAAGAGATTTGTAACGGAAGACACAATTATACATGTAATTATCACAAACATTGCAAACTTGTATGGAAACATATGTTTAAGCAGTTTCCTTAAAAGTATGCTAGCAGGAGTTTCAGTCTTCCCACCGCCATACCTCCACATACCATGAGGACCGCCGAACCCCATCACACACCACCATCCTTACTTCCAACAACTTCAGCTTCAACTTCACCTAAAAGCTTCTCCAATTCAGCTTTCTGCTTCGCATAAAGCTCAACGTATATGCTATAGTATAATCCACGTTTTGACATTAGCTCATCATGAGTCCCCTCTTCAACAACTCTACCATCATCTAAAACAATAATCCTATCAGCTATCATCATCAATGGAAGTCTCTGCGTAACTATAAAGACAGTATGATCTTTAAGTATACCCTTAATATCATCGATAAATTCCCTCTCAGTTTTAGCATCAAGATTCGATGTTGGGTCATCCAAGATTATTATCTTTGCACCAGCCACTAGAGCTCTAGCTATCGTCAACCTCTGCTTCTGTCCACCAGAGAGAGTTATCCCCCTCTCACCAATCAAACTATCATAACCATTGGGTAGAGATGCTATGAAATCATGTAACTTAGCAATTTTTGCCGCCTTAACAATTTCATCCATAGAAGCTTCAGGCTTTGCCAATGCTATGTTATCCTTAAATGAGCCAGCAAATACGAATGGCTCTTGTGATACTATAGCCACCTGTCTCCTCAGAGATTTCAACTTCACATCTCTAACATCATAACCATCAATTTTAATGCTTCCTTCAGTAACATCATAGAATCTTGGAATTAAACTTATCAACGTACTCTTACCCGAACCAGTTCTACCAATAATTGCAACCTTCTCACCAGGTTTAACATGTAAATTCACACCCTTCAAAACAGGTTTATCCTTAACGTAACCAAACCACACATTTTCAAATACAACTTCACCCTTAATTGGTGGAAGTTCAATGGCATTAGGCTTCTCATAAACCTCTGGAACTCTATCAATTATATCAAATAAACGTTTAGCTGAAGTCATAGCTATGGAAAACATTCCAATGAAAAATCCGATAAACGATACTGGCCTCATCAATAGGAGGGTATAAGCATTAAATGCAGCTAAACCTCCAACAGTGAAAGAACCATTAATTATATCTAAACCACCCACATAAAGCACTGTGATATTAGCTAAAATCAGCAGTAAAAGCCCCAATCTACCATAAAGAGCCTCCACCTTAGCTATACGGATATACAATGAAAAAAGCTTTTCATTTTCAACATTGAAGGCATTAAGCCTATTTTTCTCAACAGACAGAGATTTCACAGTTCTAAATCCAGTAATATTATTATCAGTTATTGCCGTTAAAATCCCAAGCTGATTTCTCGCCTCCATATTCAATGGCCTAACGATCATGTTATATCGAATGCTAATCAACATTATCCCAAGCATATACAACCCAACGATCGCTGACAATTTCGGATTCATACTCCACATATATCCAATAGCTAATGATGCCAAGAAGGCTGTGGAAATGAGATTTCTCAAGGGGAATGATAGGAATCTAGCAACTCTTTCAACATCATCAGTAATTCTGGAGACAAGTTGCCCTATGGGAACCTCATCGAAGAAAGAGAATGACTGTCTTTGAACAGCTCTAAAAACATCATTCCTGAAATCTAAAGCCACCTTCTGTGAAAAGAGAGTAGTGTAGTATCGTTCAAAGAAAGATGTCACGCTGGAAAGTAAACCTACAATTATTATCAAAACTACATATGAGAGGACTATTTGAAAATCCCCCTTAATAACTCCATTATCAATAGCACTACGCATAAATGATGGAGCTATCGTAGTTAATTGAGAACCTAGAAACATTGAAATCACAGATACGGAAAATGCCTTCCAATACCGCCTTATATACGGAATTAACCTAGCAAAAGTTTTAATCGAAACATATTTCTCAGTATCCCTCTTCATCTTCAATCCCTTCCTACATTGAGACTGAAATTCGAATTAAAGATTATAGTAGATAGTTTAAAGTTGAATATAAATGTTTTGCAAGCTTACCTAAAGCTCAATAAACTCATAATCTAGTGGAAAGTGAATCCACCATACTTATAGGCTATGGAACATGAACCTTCAAAAGAAACCATACAAGGACCCACAGGATTCTCAGGGGTGCAAACTTTAGCGAAAAGTGGACATTCCCAAGGCATTATCAGCCCCCTAAGAACATCACCACATCTACATCCAGGAGGCATATTATAGTCGGCTTCAACATTCACATCAAACTTAACTCTAGCATCAAACATTGAAAATTCATCTCTCAATTCCAATCCAGAATTTGGTATGAACCCTATACCACGCCAATATGCATCTGAAACCTTGAAGACTTTATCCATAAATTCAAGAGCCTTAACATTCCCCTCAAATCTAACTGCACGGGTATACTCATTCTTAACAGTACATTCACCATTATTAATCATGTCTATAAGCATGGCAACCCCTATAAGCACATCCAAAGGCTCAAACCCAGCTATAACCATTGGAACTCTCTTAGAACATGCTATACCCAAATAGGGTTTAACACCAATTATCGTTGAAACATGCCCTGGACATATGAAACCATCAATCCTAACTTCACCTAAATTTAATAAGTGTAACATTGCTGGAGGTATTAGCAGATGTGTTGGAATTATTGAAAAATTCTCTGGGGGGTTTGACAATATCATGGCTGCTGTTGATGGGGCAGTAGTCTCAAATCCTATGGCGAAATGCACAACCTCCAAATCCGGATTCCTCCTAGCTAACTCCACAGCATCATGTATACTATAAACTATGGAAACCCTTCCACCCATACCCTTAGAATCCATGAGAGAAAACTTTGATCCCCTAACCTTAAACATGTCTCCAAACGTTGTCACCAAAACATTATCCATAAGAGATAGTTTAACCGCCAAATCAATGTTAACTGGTGAAGCAACACAAACTGGGCATCCAGGTCCAGCTCTCAAATCAACCTTCGGTATAAGCGACCTTATACCAAAATGTGTAATTGTATATTCATGTGTACCACACACATGCATGATAGTGTACTTATCCCTACTACAACGTTCATTTATGTACTTAGCCACCTTCAAAGCTAAACTCTTATCCCTAAGAATATTATGTGAATTCAACAACTCCACTCCAAAATTTAAGCTAACTCAGGCCTTTTAAGTTTAAGTCGAATTTCCCTTAACTTTTCACCTATAGTTTTAACGAAATCCTCTGGAAGCTTTTGGAATATTGGTTCAGGTTTATTTATGACGTGCCCCTCCCTTAAATTGGCCTTTGAAGCTTCATCCCAACTTACATTGTGAACAGAACCACCTAGATTCAAGTATCCCCAAACCTTCTCAGCAGAATGCGGCATGAATGGAGCCATTATTATTGCAAGCGACTTAACAACGTTTGCAGCAACCCACATGGTTGTAGATGCAGACCTGTAATTCTCCTTAATAGTTTTCCAAGGAGCCTTATCATTCAAATACTGATTCCCAGCTGAAGAAAATTCAAGTAAAGCTTCAGCTGCAGATTTCAATTTAAGATTCTCGATCAACGACCCAACATTCTTCGGTGCGAAACTTAACTTCCATAGCATAGACCTATCATTATCATCTAAATCGTAAACTTTTGGAATCTTCGCATCAAACCTACTGTATATGAAGCTTAGAGTCCTATGAATGAAGTTTCCAAGATTATCATTCAACTCTGAATTCACAATCCTATAAAATGAATCCCAAGTGAAGTTTAAATCTCTAGTTTCAGGTCTCATCAAAATCAATGCAAACCTCCAGTAATCTGCAGGAGCTATCTCAAGAGCCTCATCAATCCAAACTCCAACCCCCCTACTCTTACTGAAAGTTTGACCTTCAAACATCAAGAATTCCACAGAGGAAATCTGCCATGGTAAAACATACCTTTCACCAGAAGCCATGAGCATTGCTGGAAGTATTATCGCATGAAATGGAATGTTATCCTTCCCAATAAAGAAGACAGTTTTAGAATCACCATCAACCCAGTATTTAAGCCACATATCCTCACACCCCTTCTTATGGAAGTACTCCTTAGTGGCTGAAAGATATCCTAGCAAAGCTTCAAACCAAACATATATAGTTTTCCCAGAAGCTCCTGGAAACGGTGCAGGTATACCCCAAGAATTATCCCTAGTTACAGATCTAGCTTTTAACCCCTCCCTAAACCACATCTTACAATAATTCTTTACACTATCAGAGAATAACTTATGATTCATAACGAAATCTATAAGTTTATCAGAAAGTTTTGGGAGATCGAAGAACCAATGCTTTGTAGTTTTAGTAATTGGTTTGGAGCCACAGAAGACACAATGTGGATCTATGAGATCCAGTGGGTCTAGTACCCTATTACATGTGGGACACTGATCCCCCCTAGCTCTAGGTTCACCACAATGTGGACATACACCCTCAATAAACCTATCTGGCAAGAATATGTTGCAATTCGGACAGAAGGGGAGTGAAACCTCCTTCTCATATATGTATCCATTCTCATAGAGTTTCATGAAGAAGTTCTGCACAAAATTAATGTGTATCTCATTCTCAGTTCTAGTGTAATTATCGTAGCTAACCCCAAGCTTCTCATACAATTTAACAACATAATCATGAAGTTGATCTGTAAGTTTCTTAGGATGAATTCCAAGCTTCCTAGCTTCAACCTCAATGGGCGTGCCATGCTCATCAGAACCACTAACAAAGACCACATCCTCACCCTTAGCCCTAAGATATCTTGCAAAGACATCTGGGGAAACTATACATGCAACCATAGTCCCAAGATGGGGGAATGCATTAACATAAGGCCAAGCTGCACATACAACCCATCTGCCCACCAATACACACCCCTAAACTATCATCCAAAAGTCCTTATTAATTAAATAAAAAAGTGTATATGGTAAGTAAAAAACTTGTTGCTACCTCTTCTTAGCTTCCTCCATCAATTTAACCTTAAACCTAACTTCACCACTAGAAATATGTGGAGTCCTATAAACCGTGTCGCCATACTTCTCAATCTCCCTAGCTTCATCAGCCAGTATGGCAGCAATCCTCATAAGCTCATGTGCAGCGGCAACCATTGGAAGATATTGTTCCCTCTCCTTAAGAGTGTAACAACCAGCAGTAGATAATGCTGCAACTCTAGCTGCAGCTTCATAGCTGGCAATGGCTTTAGCCTTAGCATATGGATTAGTGAAGCCACCATAATTCTCAACAACAAACAATGCTTCACCAACAATTCTTGGAAGCTTAACCTCACCACCACTCTTAATGGCATCAATAACCTTATCAATCTCTGAAACAAGCATTCTCACAACACCAGTTGCCGATAAAACTATCATCAAATACCCATTGAATAAAACCATCTCAGTAGAATCGAGGAAATCTCTCCTAGCACCAATCATGGGATCAGCTTTAACAATAATGTAACCAAAACCCGACTCCTCCATATCCTTGATAGCCTTCCTAGCAGGATCATCAGAAATAACTATTATTGGAACATTTGGAAGTTTCTCCTTCAAATCCATTCTACCCTTAGTAGGCCCCTCCAAAGCTGCATTTGGAGTTACAATAACAATCAAATGTGGATTAAAAGATACGACATCCCCATTAACAGATAAACAATCATCAACCTCCATTTTACCAGCAGTAGAGAAAACCCTTGTAACTATATCCTCCCTATTAGCTCTCTCATCCAGCATTATCTCAATTAATGGAGAACTACCTATACAACCATACTTCACTATGGCAACCCTAACCTTCCCAGTAAAACCCATATGGACACCCTTAGAAAGTAAACCTCCAAGTTTATATACCTAATCCAAAGTAGAATATTACAAAAATTCGAGATAGGTGAAAAATGTGCAGGTGAAAACACCCCTAAAACCCATAACTGAAGTTGCAGCAAAAATAGGGCTTACAAGGGAAGACCTCGAGCTATATGGAGACTATAAAGCCAAAGTAAAGTTAACAGTATATAATAGGGTTAAAGAGAATCCTGATGGAAAATTAATAGTGATAACTGCAATAACACCCACAAAAGCAGGTGAAGGGAAAACCACAACAGCCATAGGCCTCTCAGAAGCAATGTGGAGATTAAACTTAAAGAACATAGTAGTCGTTAGACAGCCATCCATGGGTGTAACCTTTGGGATAAAGGGGGGAGCTACTGGAGGAGGAAAAGCTCAAATACTACCCATGGAAGAAATAAACCTACACTTCACAGGAGACACACATGCAATAACAATAGCACATCATCTAATGAATGCCATGCTAGACAACCACATATATAGAGGGAAAGAGCCACAAATAGACATACACAACATATTCATAAAAAGAGTACAAGACATGGAAGATAGACCATTAAGAAACATAGTAATAGGATTAGGTGGAAAGGAGGGGGGGATACCTAGGGAAACTGGATTTGAAATAACAACAGCATGTGAAACTGCAGCCATACATGCACTAGCATGCGATTACGGGGATTTGAAGGAGAGACTTGGAAACATATTGGTGGCATTAAGTAAAGATGGAAAACTCGTTAAAGCAAGTGACATAAAATGTGTGGGATGCATGGCTGCAGTAATGAGGGATTCATTAAAACCAAATATAGTTCAAACCATGGAGGGAACCCCAGCCTTCGTCCATGGAATACCATTCGCAAATGTAGCACATGGATCCCCAAGCTTAATATCCATAAAAATGGCATTAAAACTTGCAGACTACGTGATAGTTGAAGCAGGATTCGGCTCAGACTTAGGATTCGAAAAATTCTGCAACATTCCATGCAGAATAGGAGGCTTAAAACCAGATGTAGGGGTAATAGTGGTTAGCATAAGAGCTCTAAGAGAACATGGAGGAGCAAAAGATCATGAAAAACCAAATCTAGAAGCTGTAAAGAAGGGGATGGAAAACCTTGAAAAACACGTGGAAAATGTAAGGAAATTTGGAGTTCCAGCAGTTGTAGCTATAAACAAATTCGAGGGAGACACCACTGAAGAAATAGAGTACGTAATAGATTGGTGTAAAGCAAGAAACGTGCCAGTAGCAGTTTCAGAAGTCTACGCTAAGGGAGGAGAGGGTGGAATAGAACTTGCAAACACAATACTTGAAACCATTAATAGAGAGAAATCTCAATTCAAACCACTATACGAATTAAATCTACCAATAGAAGAAAAGATAAGGATAATAGCTAGGGAAATGTATGGAGCTGACGATGTAATATTCACAGATGAAGCCAAGACAAGTATTAGGAGGATAAATAGATGGGGATACTCAAATCTCCCAATAAACATGGCAAAAACACCACTCTCATTAACAGACAACCCAAAAATCCTTGGAAGACCAAGAGGATTCAAGATAACTGTAACAGATGTAAAAGTATTTGCTGGAGCAGGATTCCTAGTAGCATACTGTGGAGAGATAAGTACACTACCAGCACTACCCAGTGAACCTGCAGCTGAAAACATAGATTTAGATCCAGAAACAGGAGAAATAATTGGGGTGAGGTAAAATTCCAACAATACTTGATGGAAACAAACTATCAGAAAAGATATTTGAAGAGTTAAAAGTAGAAGTAAAGAAGCTAGTGGAAGCTGGAGTAACACCAAAAATAGCATTAATACTTGTTGGGAAAGATCCAGCATCAACATCATATGTAAATATGAAAGCTAGAAGAGCTAAAAGACTTGGAATGGAATCAGAAATACACAGTCTACCAGAAGATATAAGTGAAGGAGAACTCATAAAAATCGTAGATAAACTTAATGAAGACAAAAATGTTCATGGCATAGTCATACAACTACCATTACCAAAACATATAAATGAAAAGAGAATTTCAGCGAGAGTTAAACCTGAAAAGGATATCGATGGATTACACCCAATAAATATTGGAAAATTATACCTAAAGGAGGAATGCCTAGTATCACCAGCAGCTGAAGGGATAATGGAGTTATTCAAAGAATATAGAGTTAAAGTTGAAGGTAAACATGCAGTAATAGTTGGAGCCACAGAACTCACTGGAAAACCACTTGCAGCACTGCTACTAAATAGCGGAGCAGATGTAACCATATGCGAATACACATCACCAAACCTCACAAAACACACTAGAAATGCAGACATACTCATAGTAGACATAGCAAAACCACAAGCAATAACTGGAGACATGGTTAAAGAGGGGGCTGTCGTCGTAGATTGTGGATTCAACTACATAGGAGACAAATTGGTTGGAGATGTAAACATGAATGAAGTCTCAACAAAAGCCTCAGCAATAACACCAGTACCAGGCGGAGTTGGACCAATGATAATAGCAATACTAATGAGAAACCTAATAAAAGCCGCAAAAATGCAAAATAAACTCAATTAAAAACAAAACAACTATTTACCCCCAAAATTTTTACATTTATTGAATTGAAATGTACATAAGTTTGAGAGATGCATTAAAAGACTTCCTAAAAGAACACAACATAACAATAAATGACATACTTGAAGTAATGGATGAAGATCCAGAGGGGATAATAAAAGCTTTACAGAAAAGAACTGGTATAAGTAGAAGCGATCTAGAAGAGCTAATCTCAAAATATGGGGGGAAGAAAATAAACGTCGCAATACTAGCACTACAAGTCTTCTACCTCAACAATCCAAGTGGAATGTATAAGGGGAAAATGATAATACCAGAAAGAGATGAAATAATTAGAAATGGAAAAGTAAGTATAGATGGAATTAGAAGGATAATACTTGAAGTAGAACCGAGAATATCTAGAAAATAAAGGAATAAAGTAGATTATCCACAAATGAATGGTTTCCAGAAATCACATCATAAATGGCTATACGTGATAAATTCCCACATGAAAAATATTTTCAGAAAACCATAACAAGATGAAAAAATTTAACAGAAAACATTAAATCAAGAAAAACAATTAATTTAATGTGCATAGAAAAATGAATGAAATAGAGTACCTAAAACCAATAATAATAGATTTAGATGGAAAACCAAGAGGGCTAATACTGAAAACTTCAACAAACAAACAGAAAATAATATGCTTTGATGGATCATCAATTAAAGGACATGCACCAATAGAAGAAAGCGACTTACTGGCAAAACCAGACATAAAAACCATGAAAACATTGAAGACGGGTGCTAGGATAATGAAGATAGCCATCTGCGACATTGAAAAAGCTTCAGGTGAACCATATACCAAGAATACGAGAATGAGCTTAAAGGAATACGTTAAGGAGCTTGAGCTTAAAGGGTTAAAATTCAAAGTGGGAGTAGAAATAGAATACTTCATAATTAGGAGAGTAAAAGGGGTAGAACCAATAGACAGAGATCAATACTTTGAAATAGCACCATACGCTAAAGCTGAAAAGATACAACTAGAAATCATGGATAAATTAAATAGAATTGGAATAGAAGTTGAGAAAACACATCATGAAGCAGCCGAAGGACAATATGAATATGCCATAAAAGCTTCAGACCCAATATCCACAGCAGACAACATAATAATAGCAAAAATGGTTACAAAGGAGATTGCAAAAAGATATGGTTTAGAAGTAACATACATGCCAAAACCATTTAAAAACATGAATGGAAGTGGAATGCACATACACATAAGCTTACAAGATATTGATGGAAGAAACCTATTCTATGATAGAGATGAAGGAAACATAAGTCAAAAAGCTTTACAAGCAATAGCTGGAATACTGAAAAGCTCAAGGGAAATATCAATACTAGTAGCTCCAACAGTAAACTCCTATAAGAGATTAAAACCAGGATATGAAGCTCCAAACAAAATATGCTGGGGATATGGAAACAGATCAACACTAATAAGAGTGCCAATGACAATAGATGAAGAGAATTGTAGAATTGAATATAGGCATCCAGACCCATCATCCAACCCATACCTAGCGATAATCGCAGTTATCGCCGCTGCAATTAGAGGGATAAATGAAGAGTTAACTCCAATGGAACCATGCAAGGAAAATGCTTACAAAACTCAAGGGAAATATGAGAATCTACCATCAAACCTTGGAGAAGCCATAGAAGAATTCAAGAAAAGTGAATACATGAAGAAGATCCTAATTAGAGAATTACATGAAGAAATAGTGAAAAACAAGACGATGGAATGGATGGATTACCAAAATTACATATCAAAAAACAAGGTAGACGATAATGAGATAACAGAATGGGAAATAGAAAGATACTTGGTGAAAGCGTGATGAAAGATAAGGTAGAGATAGATGATGTAGATCTCGAGATAATAAGGAGACTAAAAGAGAATTCAAAACTCACATATAAAGAGATAGCTGAAGCTATGGGAATATCCATAGGAGCCGTATACAATAGGATAAAAAGACTAGAGGAACATGGCATAATAAAGGGGTACACGATAAACATAGACTACTCGAAATTAGGGTACGATCTAACTGCAATCATAATGCTACAAGTAGATGGACCACACATAATTGAAGTTGAAGAGAAACTTGCAAAATACGAGGAAAATATGAGTGTATACGATGTAACAGGAGATTTCGATATAGTTGTAATAGCAAAAGTTAAAGACAGAGAACACTTAAATAAACTGATAAAAGGAATACTCACAATACCACACGTGAAGAGGACAGTTACAAGCATAGCTTTAAGCGTTGTAAAAGAAAACTTCGTTAGTTAAATTAAAAAAGCTTATAACTGAAATAGAGTAAATAATAGTTAAAAAGTGGAGATTATGGAAACCATAAATAAACCTGCAATAGAAGGAGGAAAACCAATTAGAGATAAACCCATAATGGCACTACCAGAATTAACAGAAGAAGAGATAGAGGAAATAGTAAGAGTTTTAAAGAGTGGAAGATGGACTATGAGTGTTGGAACGAAGATAAGGGAGTTCGAAGAAGACTTCAAAAGATATATAAACGTTAAACATGCAATAGCAGTATCCAACGGGACAACTGCACTACACTTAGCATTAAGAGCCTCAGGTATAGGTCCTGGAGATGAAGTCATAACCACACCATTCACATTCATAGCCACAGCATCAACAATACTACACCAAAACGCCATACCAGTATTCGCAGACATAAACATTGAAGACTACAACATAAATCCAGAAAGCATAGAAGAGAGGATAAGTGATAAAACTAAAGCTGTAATCGCAGTACACTTATGCGGACAACCAGCAGAAATAATGGATATAAAGAAGATATGCATGGAGAGAGGGTTAATATTAATAGAAGACTGTGCACAAGCAATAGGAGCAGAATATGATGGTGTAAAAGTTGGAAGTATAGGAGATGTAAATGCCTTCAGCTTCTATATAAGCAAAAACATAACTACAGGTGAAGGTGGAATGGTAACTACAAACAATGACGAAATAGCTGAAAAAGTGAAGTTAATGAGAAGTCATGGGGAAACATCAAGATACCACTATACAACCATAGGATACAATTATAGGATGACTGAAATACAAGCAGCCATAGGAATACTCCAATTAAGAAAGATAGATGAACTTAACAATAGGAGGAGAGAGATTGTAAAGATATACAATGATGAAATAAGCGATTGTGAAGCTATAAAAACCCCAATAGAGAAGAAGAGGGTTAAACATGTATGGCACATATACAACATTCTTCTGGAAATAGAGAAACTGAGGAAAAGTAGAGATGAAATATATGAAGCCATAAGAAGAGAGAACGTATATGTTTCAGTAGCATACCCAACACCATTATACATGGAACCAATATTCCAGCAAATGACTGGACATGGAAAGGGGTGTCCATGGACATGCCCACACTACAACAAGAAGATAACGTACAAGCCAGGACTATGCCCAAATGCAGAATACGTAAGTGAAAGAGTATTAACATTGCCAACCCAACCATCACTAACAGATGATGAAGCAATAGACACAGCTAGAGCAGTAAAAAAGGTTGTGAAATACTACATGAAAAGATGATGATGTAAATCTACTACGAGATCATCAGCTAACCATGAAAATGACACAAAAAATCTAGAGGAAAAAGTCAAGAAAAGTTGAGACGTAAAATAAACATACAAGACAAATATAAGATACCTAGCCAGAGTATTTAATGCAGAAAATGAAGAAACAAATATGGCGTGAAAAAGCAGAAGTATATTGGTGTAGAAACTGCAATATCCCACTAATAACACCGAAATGTGAAATATGTGGTGAAATTGGGAGAAGATTATCCGCAACACCACCAATCGATGCTAGACCAGCATTCAAAGAAGATGAAGATAGAATTAGGAGAACTATAAGAATGGAGTACGAAGATCATAAAGCTGAAAAAACACTAATAGGTGAAGGGAAGATAATACTGCTCAACAAGATTCCACACATAGATCAAGCAGATGAAGTAATAGTGGATGGGAGAGTCATTGGACAAATATACTATGAACCTAGAATTGGAATTTGGAGATTCAAACCAGTAGAGGAGGGGGCTACAAGACTAATAATGGATAAAGCAGGATACTGGTGTAGAATCCGTAAAGAGAGAATTGAAAAATGGGATAGAATAAGTAGATCAGAAATCATTGATGGAGAAATACCAAATCATTATGGAAAAATGGTGGCTATTGGAAATATAAATGGAAAATCCATAGGAGTAGGTGTATACGAGGGAAATGAAATAAAGGTTATAAAAGTCTGGGAACCCCAAAGCCCACATATAATTAAAGCAAAAGCAACCATAGACAAAGCATTAAAAGCCAATTCAAAATCTCTAGAACTATTAGAGGCAAGAGCTAAATCATTCATAATTGAAGTTGAAAAGAAGTATGGAAGACCAGTATGCACATCATTCTCAGGTGGAAAGGATAGCCTAGCAACACTACTACTATCATTAGAAGCAGGAATCAATCAAAAGATGCTATTCAATGATACAGGACTTGAGCTACCTGAAACAGTATCATACGTTGAAGAAATATCAAAAATCATGAATGTAGAGCTAATAAAAGCTGAAGCAAACGGCATATTCTGGAGTGCCATAGAAGTATTCGGACCACCAGCAAGAGATTATAGATGGTGCTGCAAAACATGCAAACTAATACCAATACTAAAAGCTATGAAAAACAATTACCCTTCAGGAGCCCTCACACTAGTTGGTCAAAGGAAATATGAATCTCTAACTAGAGCGAAATCCCCAAGCATATGGAAGAACAAATGGCTACCAGACTCAATAAATGCAAGCCCAATAATGGATTGGTCTGCACTACACGTATGGTTATATGTAATGTGGAAGAAAGCTCCAGTAAACCCACTATATCAAATGGGATTTGATAGACTTGGATGTTGGCTATGCCCATCATGCGAATTAGCCGAATTTAAACTAGTTGAAAAAATACATCCAGAATTATGGAGTGCATGGAAAGAGAAACTTATGAAATGGGCTAAAGATAGGGGGTATGATGAAGAATGGGTTGAAATGGGCTTATGGAGATGGATAAAAATTCCAGGAGATCAAAAGAGAATAGCTAAGGAGAAGAAGATAACAGTAAATGATGAGTGTGGAGTAAAAAGGCTTCCAACAAGGATTATCAAGATATCAGGGTACAGTCCATGCCAAGAAAGTTATAGTATAGAAGCAAAACTCGATGTAGAAATAGATTTAGAACGAATAAAAGACGTTCTACCAGTAATTGGCGAAGTAAAATATTCAAAGAAACTCAGAATAGCAACAGCCATAATGGGGAAGAATAGCATTACCTTAACACAAAAAGGACAATTAACCGTAATATCGAAATCCAAGGAAGATGCAGAAATATACTTCAAATCAGCATTGAAAGCAATATTGAGAGGAATGTACTGCATAAAATGTGGATCCTGCCAATACCTTTGCAAGGTAAACGCCATAAAAATCTCAGATCACCCAATAGTAGATGAAGATAAATGTGTGAAATGCGGTAAATGTCAATCAAACTGTCCATTAGCAGAATACACATCAAAAATAATTGTAGGTGGAATTAGCATATGATAAGCTTATCAGAAATAAAGTGCATAGTTATAGATGTTGATGGAACCATAACGAGCAAAGACAATACACTAGATTTAAATGCAATAGAAATGCTCAGGAAACTGAAAAGAGATATCGGATTAAAAGTGATTCTAGCTTCAGGAAACGCATACCCAGTACTCATGGGACTAGCAAGATATATAGGCGGAATAGACTACGTAATAGCTGAAAATGGAGGGGTAATGGGGTTAAATGGAGAAATAGAAGTTATTGGAGACAAGAAAATTGGAGAGAAAGCTAGAGAGATAATTAAAAGAGAGCTTGGAGACATCCTAATCGAGAGTTGGCAATGCATGTACAGATTAGTAGACTTCTCCTTCAAAGTTAAACATGGAATTGAATGGGAATATGCATACAAAAAGACTATGGAAGTTTTAAGTAGAATGATCCCAGAAGCAAAAGCTGTTTTCAGTGGAGTAGCAATACATGTAAGTGATAGAAGAGTGAATAAAGGGGTCGCTCTAAAAAGAGTAATGGAGAAATGGAATTTGAAACGTGAAAATGTAATGGCAATTGGGGATAGCGATGTAGATGTGGAAATGTTAATGGAAGCTGGATTTAGCGTTGCAGTTGCAAATGCCTCAGAAAATGCAAAGAAAGTAGCAAAAATCATCACCAGAAAACCTTATGGTGAAGGGTTCATAGAGATATCTGAGAAAATTTTAGAAGAATTTAAAACGAGAAGAAGAATAGTTAACCAAACTCTTCATAACGATTCTTAAAATTAGCATCTGAAAACTGCTGATACCCGGAAGGATTATAAAAAGTTAAAATTAATCCCATACACTTATAAAGAGAAAAGCAAGGATTATTAGAACTATTGATGTTAGGAGGATTCTTGAGTGCGAAGTTAAGAGTTAAATGGGATTTGTTAAATTTAACGTCTCAAGGAAAGTAGTAATCCATGTGAGGATTTCTTCTCATGATCAAAATAGAAAACAACTCTCGATGTACCATCATTTACCATTAGCGGCGAAAATCATCAATGCCCCCAAAAGCTGAAGTGAAATATTAACTATACGACAAAAGGTTAACTTTATAATAATATTTATACATAGGTAATGGAGAAGTGGAATTGGGATGAGCATATTTAGCCGAATATTCCATAGGAAGAAGAAGATTGAACCACAAAAAATGATACAAGATTTCGAAATTGGGAGATATACGTTAATACAACAGATTAAGGGGAAAGCTGAGGAACTTAAGAAAGCTGGGTACGATGTACTTGAAATAAACCCAATAGTAGTATCAGTTGGTAAAGCAGATGAGCAATCACCATTTGGAATAATGATATCAACTGATAGCAACACGTTCAATGAATTCCATAAATACATAGATGCAGGGAAGTATGGGAGGAATGAGATAAACATATTCACCATAGGTGAATATGCATTCCTAATGGCGGTAGCTATGGATGAAGAGAGGAAGAAGGCAATAATATATCCATCAGCATTCAGAAGGCATAGATTGAGCGATATACAGAAAGATACAACACTCTACATATATATAGTGGATGTTGAAGCACAGAAATACACGTTAATATACATTCCAAACATAAAGTGGGGAGAGCCTAGGAAAATCGAGGAAATGAAGATTAGTAAAGGCGGTGAAGAACCTCCACCAACACTATACAGGTAGGTGGAATACATGCCAATATTCAGGGAACTCATAACACCATTCACAGCACTTACAATATCTCTAACACCATTCCTCACATACATATTGAACACGAGACACATAATTGGAGATTTGGAGATGCTCATAATAGATATTATAGTGATAGGGGTTGGAGCAACAATACTTCATAGACAGATGAAGAAGGAAAAGGAATAGGTAAACTTATTTAGTTCTTATTTCCACAATATCACCATCATTTAAAATATGATCAGGACCAACCCTCTCCCCATCGAACTTAACAGAAGAACCCCAAACCCTTGCATAACCAAAATTATTGTATAATTGGCTGTGAATGATCTTAGCTACATCAATAACCCTAAACCCCTTCGGGACTACGAGAGGCTTCTTAGATGGGCTACCACCAACCTCCTTCGTATAAACCCTAATAACGTTAAGCATACCATAAATCTCAGATTTCAATTTCAAGAGATCCAATGGAGGATTTATACATGAAAATGGGATAACCTTAGTTAAACCTCCCAAAGACTTTTCAAGTTTAACTAAATTATCCATAGAGCCATCAACATCAATCTTATTAGCTATTATGAGAGAAGGCTTGTAAACTATGCTGGAATCCATATAGCGTTCCACATCACTTAAACTAACATCACCCCAAATCTTTATAAACACATTATTCAAACCATAAGACTTAAATAGTTCAATTATATCCCTAACATCACAATCCTTCAAACACCCACTACAGAAAACCTGTATACCACCAGAAGATCTCTTCTCAACCTCAATTCTAACACTAGGCTTCTTTAAAGTTATCTTAGCACTCTTAATTCTCTCAAAAATGAACTTCAAACTATCAATGGGATCCCTAGATAAATCCACCACAAACACTATTCCATCAGCATTTCTACATAAGCTTAAAGCAGAATTTAACCATGGCACACCAATAGATATCGCTGGAACCTCCACCAACTGAACTTGAACATCCAAGTACTCCATCATCCCCGGAATAGGAGTTCTAGTTGTAAATGGAGATGAACCAATAGTGGGCTTAGCATTGGTAAGTAGAGAAAGCAAGGAACTTTTACCAGTAAGAGTATCGCCAACTAGAACTATCTGTCCAGCCCCCTCCTTCTTAACTGAAAATCTAATTCCACTAGAAGATTTTGCACGTTTCTTCTCCCTCTCCTCCAACTCCCTTTTAAGCTTAGCTAGAGTTTTCTTCAAATTCCTCCTAAGCTTCTCTGTACCTTTATGCTCGGGTATCGCAGATATTAAAGCTTCAAGTTTAGCTATCTTCTCAGGTATACTCTTAGCTTCCTGATACTCCCTCATTAAAGCCTTTGCCTGTGGTGGGAGATTTGTAACCATAGTTTAACACATTAAAATGAGGAGAATTTACCAAAATATATTGTGATTTGGAGTAGATTAATTCTTCTCTTCACGAAATATTGCCACGATAGGCTTATCTAAACCCTCATACATCAAAGCTCTACCCATCCCCCTAGTATTGAAGTCATAGCCTAATCCACCATTCTTATCAACAGCTATTATCCCAGCAGTGTCAGGCCCAAATTTATCGGTAATGCGTTTAATAGTCAATCTACATGCATCTTGAGCTTGAAAACCTATCCTCATCAAATCACAACAAAATCTAGAAAGATTTAATCTGGCAATATATTCTCCAGTTCCAGTAGCTGCAGAGGCGCCTGCATCGTTATCTGCATAAAAACCGCATCCCACGAGGGGCACATCCCCTATCCTACCTGGAAACTTAAGCCAATAACCCCCCGTGGATACAGCCGAAGCCACATTCCCCTCAGAATCTATTGCCACAGCACCAACAGTATCATGGGATTCGAAGATAACCCTCCCCTGCAATATCATTTCTCTAAGTTTACTCATCCTTGAACCTTCACCTTTAATCCAATTCTCATACATCTCCTTAAAGCGTTTCAACTTCTCTTCACTTACAATATTATCCAATAGTTCTAGCCCATAGAATTCTGCAAGTTTCTCAGCCCACTCTCCAGCGATAAATATGTGATCCGTATTCTCCATGATCTTCCTAGCCAATGAAACTGGATTCTTAACTCTCCTAAGGAGAGCTGTGGCTCCAACGCGGAGATCTCTACCATCCATTATTCCAGCATCCATCTCCACAAGACCATTAATAGTTAAAACAGAACCTAAACCAGCATTAAAGAATCCGCAAGACTCCATATATCTTACAGCTGCTTCAACGGCGTCAAGAGCTCCCTTCGAAATTACATTATAACCCTCCATGACAGCTTTACTTAGATGTTCAAGTCTAATGGATAACACTTCATCACTAAACCCCTTATAGCTCCCAGCACCTCCATGAATCAATATTGCAGACCTAATTTTCTTCATGATTACCCACCACTCGACTTCAATAAATCATTCCAAGAAGATGCAACAATAGTTTTAACATCCTTAACGCCAATCACACCTCTACCCAGAACACTTAAATCATACATCAATCTACATTTAAAACACACCATCAACACATTGGCATTAACATTTCTACCCCTTGAACTTATAACGCTAAACTTGTATAATTCCAATGAAGAACCACACTTATCACACTTCACACTTTTAAGGTCATTCAAAGCTGCTAGGAGATCCCTATGATACACTACATATCACCCCTCCAAGCAATTTAGGTTTAAAATTGCAATAGGACATTATATTGGGAGCTATAATATGAAGTTTTTCATCAAAAATGAGTGAATTAACAAATTCAGCATTTTAAATTATTAATACACTCTCCAGATACAATATGTGTGGGATTTATATACTTAAATTGATAGAGAGAGAATGGTGAAAGTTTTGGTTGAAGAGTTGGCGGAGCTAATTGTTGAGCTACCAACAGAGGACGATAGGAAGAAGGCTGCTATACTTAGAATGCTACATGAAAACAAGATAGTATACAGAATTGAGGGGTCATACCTAATCGTTGAGGGATTTGGATTGGAAATGGTTTTTGAAGATGATGATAGGGAGTTCTTCATAAAATATGAAGTTAAATTGGATAGGGGGAGGGTAATAAAATGGGTTTATGCGAAAATGGATGAACCAAACGTTTACTATAGGATTAAAGCAGTACACTGCCCATCAAGTAATGGATATATAAAGGCTTTGAGGAGGAGGGGGATACCCTCAAATTGTATAAGAATGGCTTCAGAAGCTTTAAGAGATAGTGAAATTAAGGCTTAAGGCAAAGTTTACATCCAGTCTTATATCTGAATAGACGTTTAACTGTAATTATACATGACTCGCAAACCCTTCTACCACAATTTGGACATATCTTAACATGATGTGTACAAATCTCTCTACCACATGATGGACACTTATACGCATGTTTATCACATACAATTCTACCACAAATACTGCAAACATGCTTCTCCTCATTATTACAGAATTCTACACCACATATACTGCATTTCCAAGCATGATCTCTACATACAACTCTACCACAAACACCACATTTGTGAATGCAATTTCCACATAAAGGCTTACTGCAAATTTCACAATGAACTATACTTTCACCACAAACATTCCTTCCACAATCACCACATTTAGATAAATGCTCAAAGTAGTGGGTTTCACAATACGATTTACCGCAATCCCCACATACACGTATATGTTTATCACAATATGCAACTTCAGATCCACATTTCACACAATGCTTAACACAATCAGAACACAGTTTCCTCCCACATATGGAGCACACATATGATTTCTCATTAACACACAGTATCTTCCCACACACATCACATTTAAATGAATGTTCAGGGCATACAATGATCCCACAAACACTACACTTCAATGAATGCTCAAGACATAATGGAGATAAACATAGATTGCAAAATTCAAGGGAATCCGGGCTAGTCATTTGAGAGCCACATACATCACATTTACCATAAACTCCAACACCATTATACCCATTCCAATGAAAACTCAAATTCCTCTCCAAATCCTTAAAGGAAATCTTAACATAACCATCAAATATGGGAACCCATATAAGCCTAACATACTCCACATCCACATCCTTCCCACCTAAAGTTATGATCACAGTTTTAAATTCACCTAAATCCTCAAATTCACTTTTCAACTTCTTCAATTTATTACCCATCTCCCTCTTAAGATCTTCAACAATCTTCTCCCTATACTCCAACTCAGAGTTAGATTCAGAAACCATCTTACTTAACTTTGAAAGTCTATCCTCCAAGCTCTGAATCTTTGATGATATGGAAATATACTCTCTTGAAGATGGATCAAGACCCCTCAACTTATTCTTCAAATCATTAATTGTGGAGATAAGTCTCTTTGCAGATTGAACTTTAACTTTAATTTCATCTCTAAGAGACTTTATTATAGCATTATGTTTAGAAATCTTCGCCTCATACCTCTCTACAACCCTCCTACACTTAGAATCAAAAATCTCTTTACCAACCTCCCTAAGCCTACTCTTAAACTCCTCTAAACTCTCATTACACTTAGAGTAAACCTTGAACTTTGTGGAGTAGTGTAATTTGTAAGATAATTTTAATGATAGGAACTTCTTAAAATCCTTTATAATCTTCTCATATGAATTTAAACTTGATAGATCGATATCTGGATTACGATAAGTAACCTTATCAAAATTTAATGGTGATACGGATAATTCACGCTCATCGAAAAATGTAACATCGTAAGCCTTATTGGAATTGTAATCCAACTCTCCAGAAACATTTGATAATGGTATGAGAACCCTATACTCATCACTAAACTCCACATTGGGTTTAGAACGTTTAACATTAATAATAGCCTTGATATCTAAAGCTGGATAATAATTTAGAGTAATACTATTAAAATCAAATTTAAATGGAAATCTACTTGATAGATTTGATGACACGAAGGTTAAATCGAACTTAACTGGTAAGTAATATTGATTTATAAGTGGTGAAATTTTCGGTTTAACTGCAATTTCAACGGTCTTTGGAATTACACCAAGCTTTATTAACCCCCTCCACTTAACTTCAGCACTCCTCAAAGAATCCTCTGAAATATAGTCGAGAGGGTTGAAGCCAGCTCCACCATGAATAGTCTCCCTACACCTAACCCTAACTATATATGGAATTCTATCCACAGCCTCACCAGTAACTATACACTCACCGGTTCCAAGCCAAACTATGCTATCTTCCCAACCTCTACCAAGACCTCCACTCTCCACAGCTAAAGATATATCGTTGGGATCTGAAAGTCTATGAATAATCCAAGTTCCACTAAGACTTCGAACAGTAGTATCGAGAAGCTGAGGTCTCTGCGATATGACTATGAGATTTGCACCAAACTTCCTCCCCTCCTGGGAGAATCTCCTCAAAACTATTTGTGATTCAGACTTCTCCCTACCAATAAACCGATGAGCTTCATCTAAAACCAAGTAGAATGGGGGAACCTTTCTGGCTATAGCTGCATCCAGAAGCTTATTAACTACCGATGCCACCATAGATGCCTGTTCATCAGAATCTAAACCCCTCAAATTAATTATTACACACTTACCGGTAAGCACAAGATCCTCAGCGGATACTTCGTTTAAATATGATATATCAATGTTTGCAGCTACATTAAACCTTTTGTCACCAAACTCTATTATCTTATCCACATAGCTAACTGGGTTAACATCGAACTCCACACAACCAGACTTAGCTGCAACCTTCAAGCTAGAGTATTCACCATGAACATCAATTATTATTATGGGGATATTCTTCTTCAAAAGCTCCTCAATCAAAACACCTGCAGTATAAGATTTCCCGGAGCCAGGCTTACCCACAATGAAAACCCTATTCAACCGATCTATTGGAATGTAAACTTTAACATTATAATTCCTCAACATTCCCAGATATACCGATTTAGAGTAATCGGCAGTTAAACCCAAGGTTCTACGTATATTATCTTCGGAAGCCACATAAACTTCTAAGCCAATTTTAAGCGGTGTATCTGGAGGTCTACCAAGACATGTACATGAAGCATAGAGATCTTCACCTTCACGTCTAAGACTCTTAACGAAGAATACATACCAACGACCATCATGATAAACTTCAACAAAATCGTTATTCCTAATAGGCCCAAAACATTTAAATTCAAATTCAGATGTGGATGGTGAACTAACAACCATGCCAACAGATTTACGCTCAATCACAAAGACCACTAAAAACTATTAGAAGAAAGTTTAATTTAACACTTTCACAGCATCAATGGAAAGAGTTATCTTAAATGATGTAGACTCCTAGAATGGGAGGAATTTTAGGATGGGTGTAAGCGTAATCTACAGGCCTACAACATGGAGCTACATAATAACACTATTACTTATGACCATAACTTTAACCATCATTTCACTAAGCTCAATACAAGTCTTCACGGAGGGATTAATGATGCCACCACAAATAGCCATAATGGCATTCTACATATCCCTACTGGGAAGTGCAATAAACATACCATTGACATACATTAAAACAAGGGAGTATGGGTTATACTATCAAGAAATAAACATTTTTGGTATAAGATGGTTTCTACCATCCATTGGACTTAGGGAAAGAAAGACATTAATAGCGATAAATCTTGGTGGAGCAATAATACCATTAACCATATCCATATACATTCTAACACGGCTACCACCAACAGTAAACGTTTACATGAAAATAGCTCTAGCCACAACAATAATATCCATAACTGTTAACAGGCTATCTAGGGTTATACGTGGATTCGGTATAGTAGTGCCAGGATTCATTCCACCACTAA